>OBLO01001355.1_pt1 | contig 21429 bp, 28 predicted proteins | sample 1519401 | NCBI WGS metagenome assembly OBLO01 (sample SAMEA2602897, study PRJEB22501) | metagenome | reverse complement strand
GCCGTTCTGCCAATTGCTGATGTCAATTCCGTTCATTCTATTCAGCGCTCCCTATCGCTATGAAATAAGCCCAGTCAACTTGTTCGTACTGTTTGCGGCTCAGCCGCACCACGCCCTCGTATGGGTCGTGGAATGTCGCCGTCTCGCTGTCCCATCCGCAGAGCAGGACGATGTGCCCGCCGTAGCTCTTGCCGCCGTCGCGTAGCTGGCCAGTTAGGCTGCAAAACACCATCCATCCGCCAGCCGCCTCGTCCAAGGCGTCGTCGGCGTTGTCGTGGATAGGCGTGTAGCCCAAAGCCTGGTCGTTCGCGTTCATCCAACGGCAGAACTTTTCCATGTCGTTCACGCCGTCCGTGAGGCACGATTCGCCAACGAATCCCAGCATCTGCGCCGGCGTGCACGTCTGGCCGTAGAGCCATTCCCACGCCATGGCCGCGCACGTGAGGCCGCAGCCGGCAGCAGCCAGGTCTTTGCCTGCATACGAAAGCCCGCCCCAGCGCTCGTCTGCTTGGAGGTAGACGGGCACCTCGGCGGGCTTGTCGAGCGGCTTGTCGTAGATGGTGGGCAAAGGCTCCTCCTTCGGCACCTTCGGCACGTTAGAGGCTATAAGCGCCACATCGGCGAAGGCGGCGAGCAGGGCCAGCAGCGAGATGGTGGCGGCGATGCGCACGAGGCGCTTGCCGCCCATTCCTAGTCGTCCTTCTTCGGAGTGCCCATGGCGAGCAGCGCGTCGAGCCACTTGTCTGTCACGCCGACCGCCTTGAAGGCCGCATATGCCACCTGCACGCCGCCGACGCAGGCGAAGATCGCGGTGACCCACGCGCCGGGGTCGGTCGGGATTCCGTTGGCCATTGCGGTTAGGGCGCCAAAGAGCGCCGAAGCGGCGATGGCGAGCCAACGCGCTGCGTTGCCGCCCATGGCCTCGGACTTGATCGCCTGGATGATGAACGGAAGGATTACGGAAGAGATAACGGCGAGAGCCGCCTGGATCGTGGTCATGGTCTGCTCCTTTAGTCGATTACGGGCATCTTCATGGCGTCTTCGTAGAGGCGCGTTCCGGTGCCGTTGCCGCCCAGCCCGTGGTAGGCGGCGTAGACGTTTTCGAGGTGTTTGCGGTCTGCGACCGTCAAGCCGCCTTGACGGACTGCCTGCTCATGGATGTTCTTCAGCTCGCGCCAAAGCAGCGCACGCACCCCCATCCTCAAGGCCTCGTCAGTTGCCTTTTCCGCCTCGGTGCGCTCGACAGCCTTGCGTCCTTGCGATTTGAGTGCCGCCACCAAGGCGGATACCACGGAGCCGACGAGGCCAGACACGATGGCGGTGACAGCCACGGTGTACACGAGGTCGTTCACGCTAAGCCCCCGCGTACTCTTCGCCGGTGATCTCCTTGTACTCGTCGGCGGTGATCCATTTGCACTCGACAGCCTTGTAGACGCGCGCCTTGCTCCAAAGGTCTTTGTCGTAGTACTTCTTGACCTTCGCGAAGTGCTTGGAATGCTCAACGGTTTTCTTCGTAGCCATTACTGGTCACCTCCCACGGTCATGAGTAGGTAGTCGATGTTCGCCGTGTTGGTCTCGGTCTGCGTCGGCTGGGACGCCTGCTCGCGCATCTGTTCGAGCAGCGCCGGGAGGTCGGGCACCTCGCCGTTGGCGTAGGCGGCGAGCGCGGAGGTGTAGGCGAGCTTTCGCGCCTTCCGCTCCACGTACTCGTCATCGTTGATAACGCCCGCGTCGTGCGCCGCGTCGGGGTCGCCGATCTGCGACAGCAGGTCGCGCAGGGCGTTGACCTCGGCCAGGGTGCCGTCTCGAAGCTCGTCGGGGCGCGGCATGTCTTCCTCAGTGTCCATGCGGACTCCTTCCTTATCGGGGAATGCGCCGCCATCGTATTAGCGCCGTGAGATTGCCTGACCGTTTGGGCGGGCGCGAAGAAAGAAGGCGCGCCGCAGCACGCCTTCGCTGTCTTGGTTATTTCGTTTTCGACCCGTCTAGGCCGCCGTTTTGAGTTGCCGCCCTTCCGCTATGGCGAGGGCGTTCCGCCCGAATCGTCTCTCGGGCTTGGTTGCATTGAGCAACCCCCCCCGCGAGATTTTCGAACAGGCTGCGGTACAGCGCGTCCATGGCCAGCACGCTGCGGTGCGCGTCCAAGTGAGCCATGCCGCCGCGCCAGCTCTGGTAGCTCTGCTGCACCTGCTCGGGCGTCATGACCCCCTCGGCCACCATGCGGGCCATCTTCTTCAGCTTGCGTCGCTCGCGCGTGATGGAGTCGCGGCACGGCTTCGTGACGATGCGGCCCGTTTCGGTGTAGAAGATGCGCTTCTTCAGCCACGTGAAGCCGCGCGTCAGCTTCACCACGCGAGTCTTGCGCGGGTTCAGCGCGATGCCGAACTTCGCGCACTCGTGCTCTATCAGCAGAAGGCACACTTGCAGGTATTCCTTGGACTCGTGGATCAGGTAGAAGTCGTCCATGTAGCGTCCGTAGGCCTCGGGGCGCAGCATCTCGGCCACGTAGTGGTCGATGCGGTTGGGGTGCGCCACCGCGCATATCTGGTTTGGCTCGCTGCCCAGGCCCAGGCCGACCTCGCCCTGCGCGTCTATCAGGCGGTGCTCAAGGGCGACCACGCGCGGGTCGAGCAGCGCGTCGGCCACCTGCCGCTTGACCGGCTCGTGGGCAATGCGCGCGAAGTAGTCGGAGAAGTCGCCCAGCAGTATGTAGCCCTCGCGCCCATGCCGCCGCCAGTGGTCGGCCAGGTGGCGCTTGAGCAGCTTAAGGGCGTAGTCGGTGCCGCGCCCCTTGATGTTGGCGGAGTTCGCGGATACGAGCGTGGGGACTATCGCGGGCACGAGGGCGTTCTGGGACAGCGACTTCTGCACCACGCGCTCGGGGAAGTGCACTGCACTGCTGTGGCGCAGCTTGCCGCGCTCCCACAGGTCGAAGCGGATGAAACCCCGGCATATGTCGCGGCCCTCCAAAAGGTCTTGGCGCGATTTCACGGCGTTTCGCAGGTAGTCCTTCATGTACCGCTGCGTCGAGGCCTTCCACATGACGCCACGCGCGGCCTGCTTGGAAGCCTTGCACAGGCTGTTGAGGTCGGCCACCGTCTCAAGGGTGCACGCCTTGACGCGCTCGGCCTTGGCCCTGGCGCGCTTCTCCTCGCGGCGCTTCCGGCGTGCGGCCCGCCTTTGCTCCGAGTTCATAGAAGGCACCCCGCACGGCTTGCAATGTGGCTCTGACAGCCGCTTGAGGTATGGCCATGAAACGCGGCGAAGCCGCGGAGCGCCGCGCCATGCAAGCAGCGTCCGGCCACCCTCGCGGGGTGCGTATTTACGGGCTCGCGCCCGATGGTCGCGCCTTCCTTCCTCTCCGCGCTCTGCTTTCGGCCCGCTGGCCTACTCGGTCTGGCAGTAAGGGAATCCGGGGCGGGGGCGAACCCAGGTGTTCGTCGCCGAATTGTAGTTGGCATTGCCGTTGTTGTTGACGTAGCACACGTTGGACGAGGAGCCACCCATGACGGAACGCAGCCACCAATTGTACCGATATACAAGGCGGGACCGCCGCCCATTATAACGAACGCAGGCGCTCTAGCTCGGCCTCGGCCTCGGCTATGCGCTCGTCGGTCGTCTTCTTGCCGGTGACGCGTACGTTCTTGCGCGCGCCCTTGAGCAGTTTGATCTCCTCCTCGACCATGCCCGCCAGCGCCTCGAAGCGGTTGGCGTTCACGGGCAGGCCGATGTCCATGAGGCACTGCATGTCGAGCATCAGCTGCTCGCAGTCGGCTATCGCCAGCGTCAGGTAACGCTTGCGCTCAAGCGCGTTGAACGAACTGTTGGGGTAGAAGCAGTCGGCGCGGTTGACGTTGTATACGATGCTGCGCGCGGTCTCCACCGTGGGGACTGCGTTCAGCAGCCTGTAGGCTTTCGGCACGACCGACGAGGAGGCCATGAGCTTGTTGACCTCCACGCGGATGGCGATGGCCTGCGTGAAGAACTTGTACTCGGACACCTCGCGGTTTCGTTGGTAGACGCCGCTCATGGCACCTCCCGGAAATAGTGGCGAAAAAAACGGCCCGCTGCGCGGGCAGGGGTGCGACCGCGCAAGGCGGTCGCACCAAAAGAGAAGTATAGAGCACTCGGCTGGCTAGCCGACGAGGAAGCCGGGGCGGGGGCGAACCCAGGCGGACGCCGCCGAATGGTAGTTGGCATCGCCAGTGTAGCTGACGTAGCACACGTTGGACGAGGAGCCACCCATGACGGAACGCAGCCACCAAGCGTACCGAGTTCCGTTCAAGCGGTGCGCGGTATCGCGGAACAGGTCGAACTGGCAGTCGAAGCCCACGCTGTAGCCCTTGGTGCCCCACACTGGGCAGCCGTACACCTCCATCTCGGAGGGCGACCACACCTTGCCGATGTCCTGCCAGCTCCAGCTGTTGGAGTCGCTGAGCGCGCCGCTCGCGCTGTAACGCTCCTCAAGCAGCACGCGCTGGGTGAGCAGGTACTTGGTCAGCCCCTCGGGCAGGCACGCCTCGAACAGCTTCTCCCACGCCTTGAGGTTGCTGTTCAGATACGGGTTCTTCACGTCTGCGGTGCCCTGGTTGGTGTTCGCGGTGTTCCACATCAGGTAGCTGTCGTTGGCCACGCCGGTGACGGTCTTGGCCACGGCGACGGGCGCGGACGCGATGAACGCGATGTGGTGGCCCTTGGCGCTGTCGCCGCACTGGTAGTACGGGTCGAAGTGCGCAAGCAGGAAGCGCACGGACTGCTGGGCCGCCACGTTTGACGCGCTCACGAGCGGCACGTCGATGTAGTCGCCGACGCGCAGCCCAGCGAAGTTGCCGGCGGCGATGCGCTTGTGCAGGGCGTCGTACACCGTACCGCTGCCGATCTCCCCGGCAAGGATGGTGGCGATGTTCTGCCCGCCGTACTTGCCGATGAGGCTCTGGCGGTTGTACTCCGCGTTGTTGAGCGCCAGCTGGGCGTTCTCTCGGGCCGTGCCGTCGATGAGCGTGTAGGTTTGCCCGTCAATGCCGAAGCGCTCTGCGTTCACTGTTGCCATTTGAGTTTCCTTTCTATGCGAGCACGATAGTCGTGCCTGATACCGAGCAGGTGGAGCCGAGCGTGACGGTTCCGTTGCTTATTGACGCCTTCGCCGACGGGGCGTAGACGGTGCCGCCCATGAAGAAGAACTTGCCCGTGGCGTTCGCGAGCATCGAGGCCAGCTTCTCGTTCTGGCTGCGCAGGTCTGCGATGTTGGGATCGCCGACGCTGCCCTGGGCGATCGAGTTGGCGATCTGTAGGGCCTGGTTTGCCGCCGCGTCGGCGCGCGAGGCCGCGCCACTGGCGGCAGCTGCGGCGTTCGACGAGGCCTGTTGGTCTGCGATGTGCTCGTCATGGCGTTTCAACTCGGCCGTCTTTCTGGCGGCCTCGTTGCTTTCGCGCGTCGATTCGGCAGACTTGCGGGCGCTCTCGGCGCTTGCTCGCGAGGACTCGGCCGTTTTGCGGGCGTTCTCGCTGTTGACGCGGGTCACTTCGTTGTTGGCGCGGTTCACCTCTGCGTTGAGGCGCGAGGTCTCGTTCGAAGCCCTTGTTTTCTCGGCCGAAACCCGCTTTTCCTCGGCGGCGTTGGTGTTGTCCATGGCCGTCTTGCAGTTCGCTGCGGCCTCTTGCGCCGCTTCCGCCGAATCCATGGCGATGGTCGATGCAATGTAGTAGATCTTGCCGTCGGTCGTGCGCACCCTATCGATGTTCCCGTTGGCGTCGAGCATCAGGGCGGCGTATTGGGTCGTTTCTGCCATCAATACCTCCCTTACTTGGCTATTAGGCCCGTGACGATAGCCTGCGGGCCGATGGTCTCGACGATGCAACGGTCGCCCGCCTTGGCCGCCGAGCATGCCGTGGTCATCGGAAGCCCCGAGAGCGTCGTGCCGGATATGGCGACCGCGAGCGTCGTGCCCGAGACGGACTTCACGGTGCCGAAGCCCACGGAGTGCCCCGAGCCGCCTTGCGGCGAGAACAGGGCGGCGAGCTGTTCGCCCGCGTCGGCTATGGTGCTAGCGTTCAAATCGCCTCATCTCCAATTCCATCGGGCATCCTCCCACGAGGGTGAGAGTCTGCTTACGTATCGCGAAGTTCCCGAAGATGCCGGCGCTCGGCCAGCGAACCTCGATGGCGTCGGAAACGCCCACGGGCGCGTAGACGTGCGTCACCTTCAGGCGGTGGATCGCGGATTGCTGGGTGCACAGGAGGGTCGCCGCCTCGGCGTTGGCGTTGGCCTGCCGTTCAGCCGCCGTGGAGCCTGCCGGAAGCTCGCTCTTCGTGTACTTGGCCGACTTGCGCCAACCGCGCGTGACGGTCGAGTACTGGCTGTTGGGGTCGGAGTCGATTGCCGTGCCCCTTATGCTTTCGTCGGATGTCGAGTAATCGACGTGCACGACGTTCGCCACGCCCGATTTGTCCAGCTCCTCGGTGCCGCCGTCCTCGAAACGCGCCCACTTGCCCTCTTCCATGACCATCGCTGGCGCGCGCTTGTCAGGCTCGACGTAGCGGCGCAGCAGCACGCGCCCCATCGGGTCGCACGACGCCGAGCTGAAGCCCGCCGCATCGAGAAGGGCGTTTACGGCCTTCAGGCGGGTGGCGTAGTTGCTCTCCCCGTTGCCGATTGCCCCGATAACCCACGTGGTTGTTAGCGTGAAGTCGGACGGGTCGGCGATAACCTCAAGGCCGACCTCGCGCAGGAGCTTCGCCGCCTCGCCGACGGCGTTGCTGCCAGCCGCAAGCGAGCGCGGGGCGTCGAACTCGTCTTCCGCAACCTCGGACAAGCGGCCTGATAGGTATGCTTCAGACGAGTTGTAGCCAGTTGAACGCTTTGGCGTCGATACGACGAACGTACCAAGCGGCTCCGACACCGTTGTGTCGTCCGGGAACGTGGCATCGAGGTAGATGCGCAGGAGGTCACTACCGAGGTCGAGCGTTCCGAGGTAGTCGATCTTGCCCGTCTCGTAGCTGGTGTCCTGGTTTCGCTCGATGCTCCCGCCGTTTCGGATGTTGCGCAGTCGCTCGACATCGAGGCCGGTCTTTCGGTCAACGCGCATAAAGCGGTACGAGGCCGCGAATCGCTTTTTCCAATCAGGCATTGCTCGGCTCCTCGAACACATCGTGCTCGACCTTCGCCGATGCCGACCAAAGCCCCGCAGATTTAAGCGACTCGTTGAACGTCATCGCGCCGAACGCACGCTCACCGGCGAGGCCGCGCCACCAGCCCTGCCACTGTGTGCGCATGATCTTGCGGAACAGGTCGTGCCCGTCTCGCTCAAGCAGGCAAGAGGCCGATGTCGCAAGGTCTGCCTCATCGAGCGCATACGACTGCGGAAGCCCACCGTTTTCCCCGCCGTCGGCGAAATGGAAGCTGTTGAAGCTTCGCGCCGCAGATGTCGAGTATTTGGCGTCAAGCTCCATCTTGAGCAGCGTCGAGGCATCCTGGCCGAAGTTGAGCGCCATGCACTCGGCGTGCAGGTTCGCCTTGGCCTCGGCGTAGGAAGACGTTCCGTTCGCCGCAGTGCCAGTTGCGCGGTACTTGAAGTCGGCGTTGAGCGGCGGCACGCGGTCGATGGTTTCCTGGGCATCGAGCAGGCTCGACGTGAGAAGGTGGTCGCCCTCGTCCAGCACGCGCTCGACCACGAAGCCGATGCATTTCGACGCGTCGCCAAGCACCAGTTCGTCGCCGTCGCACGTGATCGTGCCGAGCATGGGTATCTCGCCCGTGTCCTCGTCGTAGGCCATCGGGCCTATGATCGTCGTCTCCTCGATGTTGTAGGCGGAAACGCCGTTCTCCACCTTCACGTGGCACGTGAGGTCATCGCCGTACGTCACGGTGATTACGGGGGTTGCCGGCTCCGCCCAGTGCGTCTTGAACCGGCGTGTGGCCGTTTTCGACAGGCCCGAGCCGCCCGTCACCGCCAAGGTGAGCAGGTAGTCGATTCCGTTCTTGATGGTCGTGTAGCTGCCAAGCTCAACGGGCTTCATGCTCGTCACGTCGGCCGTGGCTATCGTCGCTCCGCCGACCTCGGAAAGCGTCAGCGTGGCATTGGCTATCCCTGTCTCGTCGGAGGCCGATACCTGAACGGTCATCGGCACGGAGTCGATGAGCACGCCGTCGGTCGCAGGCGAGGCAACCCAGCACGACGGGTAATCGGCGACCACGAACGGCACGTAGTCAGACCACGCGCCCCAATCGGCGTGCAGGCCCTTGGTGCGAACGCGCACCCTCCAGCTGCCCTTGGCGAGCGACTTCTTAATGCTCTTCGCCGTGGTGACGCTTTCGGTGATCGCGCTCGGGCCGCTGAACTCGACCTGCGCGGCGGTCTGCTGCGAGCCGTCCGGATGGTTCGGAACCCACGACACCGCCGCCTGGCTTCCGGTGGCCACCACGGTCGGCGCGGTGACCTTTGGGGCGAGCGGCGGCGTGATGGTGGTTACCGAGTTCGACTTCACCCACGCCGAGGCGAGCGAGCCGCGCTTCGCCTGAACGCGGTAGACGACCGTTCCGGCTGGCGCGGCCTTGTCGTGCAGGTCGAGCCATGCGGGGTCTTCGCCCTCGGTGGTCGTCGTTATGTCCGCCCACGTCGAGCCGCCGTCGACAGATCGCTGGACGCCCCACGCGTTTGCGTACGCCGCGGCGCCGTACGCGCGCAGGGTCACCTCGGTAGCGCCGGCCTTAACGGCCTCAACGCGCGACGGCGCGTTGGGCGTGGTGTAGGTCGTGCCAACCGACGCGTGAACGGAGTTGCCGCCGGGGCCGTGCGCGCACAGGCGGTACTCGTACTTGTGCCCGGCCTTGGTCGAGTTGTCCGTGTAGTTCTGGACGTCCCACGAAACGTCGGCGATGTTCACCCATGAGCCATCGTCGGTGCGGCGGTCAACGTAGACGCCCGCCCACGGGTAGGCACCGTCCATTCCCGTGTAATCGACGTCCCAGGTTATCTTCTGCGACGTGTCGGACACGCGCTGCAGCTTGCAGTTCTTGGGCGGATGCGGCTGCGAGTAGCCGCGCTGCGGCACCCATGCGTATACGGTAGCCCACGCGTCGCCGCCGGCAGAGCCGTAGTAGTTGTTGTACGTCTTGCCGTAGACGTGCACCTGCACCGGGCAGTTCCAGCCGCTCGCGCCGCGCGGCACGTCCACGTCAAATGTCACCGCGTCGCGCGTCGCCCAGTTGCCGTAGTTGTTCAGCACGACGTCGCGCGAGCTGCGCACCGAGCCGTTCACCACGACGTCGTAGTGCGTTCCGTACTCGGCGGCGTACTTGTCGTCGATCGCTGCGGTGACTCGCAGGCGAGTCGTGGTGTCGTTGACGTTCCACTGGCTGTCAACGGAGATATAGCCGCGATACCAGCGGTTGCGGCCCGCGATCTGTATCTCCCTTGTGTGCTCTCCCACGGGCTACCTCCTCGCTGTGGATGAGCGGCGGGCTGCGGCAACCAAGGTGTCGATGGCGTCGGCCACCGCCACGTCTGCGTTCGCCGTAGCTCCGTCGATTGACGGGTAATGGGTGTCGCCCCGGGAACCCGAGCCGACGGCTTCCGCCGCCCCGGTCTCGTAGGTGACGCTGTTTCCGCCGAACGACATGCTCAGGTCGTCGGCGAAGCCCGATACGGTTGCCTTCACGCCCTCGAAGCGCTTCTTCAGGCCCGTTTCGAGGGATTGCATGATCCAGCCGCCGTTCGGGATGAGCAGGCGCAAGTCCTTGCGCTTCGGGCCTTTGAGGCTGGCGATCTTGCCCGCGATGCCGGAAACGAAGTCGTACACGCCGCCGATGCTCGACTTGATGCCGTTGAGCAGGCCGCTGACGATGGAGCTGCCGGCGCTGTAGAGCAGGGAGCCGAGGTTCCCCAGCGCGCTCACGATTCGCCCGGGAATCGACGACACGAAGCTCACCACGGAGTTGATGCCGTTCGACACGCCGTTGCGGATGTTGCTCCACGCGTTGTTCAGGATGTTGCCGACCGCGTTCCATGCTGACGACCAGATGGATTGCACCGTGGACAGGCCGCCCGATATGAACGACTTCACGTTGTTGATGCCGCCTTGCACGGCAGTCTTGATGCTGTTCCACGTGCTGGTCACCCAGTTGCCGATAGCGCCCCAAATCGAGTCCCACACGCTCTGGATGAGCGCGAGGCCGTTCTGTATGACCGCCTGGATGAGCGCAACGCCGCCGCTGATGACGTTCTGGATGATGCTCCACACGTTCGCTGCCAGTGATTGGATGGCGCTCCAAACGGAACCCCAGTCGCCGTTGATGACACCCAAGACAATCGTGATGATGTCCTGGATCGCCTGCATGGCGGACGTCACGATGACCGAGATGTACGGCCAAACGGCGTCGATAATGCCCTGAATAGCGGTCATCGTCGATGTGATTATCTCGACCAAAACGGGAAGCACCGTGGAGACGACCGTCTGGATAAGCGTGCATGCGTCAGATATGACCTGCTGGATCAGCGGCATGTTGGCCGTTATGAGGTCGGTCACCTGCTGGATGATTGGGCAAACCGTCGTCGTGATGGCTAGCGCCACCTGGCCTACCGCGTCGATGATCGTTCCGATTACGGGAACGAGGCCCGATACGATCGAGGCGATGACCGGCGCGATTGCCGCAACCAGCCCGCCGATGGCGAGCGAGAAGCTGTTCACGACGATTACGGCGGCGGCGAAAAGCCCCTGAAGGGGTTCGGCCAAAGCCGTGAGGCTCTGGAACGCCGGGGTGAGCGATGACGCGATGCTCGAAGCGATGCCGACCATGGAGTTGCGGAACGCTTCGTTGGTTGCCATGCTGTAGGCGAAGATTGCCGCGAAGGCGGTGATTGCCGCGACAGCGACCGCAGCAGGCGCGGAAAGCGCCAGAAACCCAGTGGCAACGCCCTTCAGAGCCGGAACGATGCCGCCCGTAAGCGAGTTGGCAAGCGCGCCGAGCACGGGAATCTGCCCGATGAGGCCGCCAAGCGACACGGCGGCTAGGCCGGCCAAAGCGGCGGCGGCCACCTTGCCGCCCGTTCCGAGCTGCGAGAGGTCTACGCCCTGGATCTTCTCGGCCAGGCTGTCGAGGAACCCGCACACCTTCTCGACCGCGCCGCCTGTGCGCGTCAGGTTGCCCTGCGCGTCGTATGTGACGCCCAGGAACTCGCCGAAGGCCACGGTGAGCGGCTTCAGCGCCGCACGGCACGAGTTCAGTACGCCTCGTATGGAGTTGAACACGGGGATGGCGGAGTCCTTGAGCGGAGTCATCCAATCCTGGCCGATTTTCGAGAGCGCGGCCTTCATGTTCGCCATGGAGCCGGTGAAGGTCTCGTTCGCCGCCTTTGCCGAATCGCCGAACGCGGAATACATGGCGTCGGAGAAGGTTTGGAAGTCGATCTTGCCAGCCGTGACCATCTTGGAAACCTCGTCGGAGGACTTGCCCAAGTAGGTCGATAGCGTTGATATTGCGTTGATACCTCGGTCGGTGAACTGCGCGACCTGCTCGCCTGAGAGTTTGCCGTTCGCGGCCACCTTGGCCCAAATCGAGGAGAGGTCGCCCAAGTCCTGGCCGAACGTGGCGGCTGTGCCCACGCAGCCGTTCAGAGCCTTTTCCATGTCGTTGCCGGCGGCGACGCCAGATGCGGCGAGCTGGGCGCACGCCTGCGCGGCGGTGTCGAAGCCGAACGCCGTTCCGTCAACTGATTGCTGGATTGTGCTGTAGAAGTCGCTCCATTCGAGCTTCATGCCCTTGAACATCGTCTGGGCCTTCTCGATGTTCAAGGCGCGGCTCATGCCGCCGGTGGCGGCGAGCGTGGTAACGCCTGCGGTAACCGTTCCGATGGCGTTGCCAATTGACTTCGCAACGCTGCCGAAGCTGTTCGCGAAGTATCCCGCCACCTGCGAGCCGACGCCCTTGGCCGTCTCGGTGAGGCCCTTGAGCTTCGATGCGGAGCCATCGACGCCCGAGTCGAAGTTCGAGCCGTCGTAGGTTCCCTTGGCGGAGAGAACGTAATCAGCCATTCAGCTTGCCTCCTCCCCAAGGCGTCCATGGCGGGTTCTTTCGGTGCTGCTCCTTCAGCGCGTCGATCTCCTCGTAGGTGAAGGAGTCCTCGCGGAAGGAGCCGTTGCGCTTTTTCCAGAGCTTGTGGCGCTTCTTGGACAGGCAGTTGGCAACCGCCACCTGTACGGCGTCCTTGAAGAGGTTCGATTGGTCGACGGTCACGGTCTCAAGCTCTTTGCGCACGAACGCGAGCTGCACGGGCGTGTGTTGCGCGTACTGCTCGTAGTCCCAACCGAGCCTGGCGGCGAAGAACGCGAAGTCGGCCTCCCTGCGGAACAGGGCGGCGTCTTGCGCGGCTTCGCCGCTTTTCGGCTTGGCGGTGAAGTAGTCGAAGCCGGTGAGGCGCGTTAGGGCTAGTTCCCTGCGCCCTTGAATAAAAAAGCGCAGTCGCGCTGAAGCGCCATCATTACGGCCTGGAACACGACGGGGTAGCCGTTCGTGTCGATGAGCTTGTTCACGATCTCCTCGGCCTTCTGCGGCAGGAAGTAGCCGCCGCCCTGCACCTTCAGGCCGTAGCCTGCGATGGCCGCAAGCTCCTTGAAGGTGAACATGCCGTCGTTCTTGTAGAACGAGGCGATGATGGGCGTGTGGCGCTCCTCGTAGAGGTCGATGCGCTTGCGCGAGAATCGGATCTCGCAGACGTGGCCGCGCACGGTGAAGGTCTGCGGCTCCATGCTCTCGGGGTCTTGTTCAAGCTCGTTCACGATGTCTTCGGTTTCTGCGGCATCTGCGGCGGAATCCTCAAGGAATGCGTCGAGTTCGGTGTCTTCTGCCATTGGTCAGGCTCCTTAGCTGTTGGAAACGGTGATGGTGGCTGCGATGATCTGCTCCTCGGATGCGGTCTCGTAGAGCCACGGCTTGCCCGTGCCCTGGAACTCCATGGAGTAGGTGGCGTTGTCGTCGTTCGGCGCCTCGAAGCTGTCGGAGGACACGAGCGCGAGGCCCATGCGCAGCGGAACGTACTTGGTGTTCGCGCTCGTGCGGATGCGCTTGCAGACCTTCAGGCACAGGTACTCGCCCTCGGCAAGCGCCTTGGCGACTGTCTTCGTGGCGGAGTCGTCGGGCGAGTACAGGCCGTCGATGGATGCGTCCCAGCTCTTGGAGCTGGCGAACTTGAGCGTCCAGCCGCCGATGGCGTCGTCCTTGGTCGCGGCCTCCGTGTTGTCCTGGCTCATGTTGAATTTGAGTCCCTGCTGGCCGCTCACGGCGAGCAGATCGGTGCCGGTCTTGTCGGTAACGAGGGCAACGATGTCGTTGCCGCTGAGGGCCTTGGCGGTTGCTGCGTCGAAGTCGCAGCCGATGAGGTTGGTGTCCTGCTGAGCAGTAGACATCTCGGTTCCTTTCTAGTTCTTGACGCGGAGGCCGTAACAGACGCGGAACGTGAACTCCGCGATGGCGTGGCCCTCGTCGGTCTCGTCTTTCTTGACGGTCTGCACGCCGTTGCAGGTCGTGCGGTAGAGGCTGAACGGCGCGGGAAGCTCGAAGCCCTCCATAAGCGCCTGTTCAAGCCGCTGAACCATGCCGAGCACCTTCGCGTTGCTGTATGGGCGCACGGGCTCGCTGATGCAGTGCACCCATACGGTGATGGCGTCGATGTACATGGTCTTGGTGTTCTCGGGCTGCGTAGATTGCAGCTCTACGCTATAAAGCGGCGACTTGCGGTTCTCGGGGCTGTCGTAGCACGCGGTGCCGGTGCCCGCCTCGATGGCCTCGATGAGGCATCCGAGGAACACCGCGAGGCTTAATCGTTGGATCATCGCGCCCTCCCTAGAGCTTCCGTAGTTGGTCGATTAGGTCTTGTCTGAATATCGGCTCTTGCGCCTTGACGTTGCGCTGCAGGAATCGCTGCCCCTCCACGTATCCGCCGTTCACCGTGCGGTGGCCGTACTCGACGTGAGGCGCGTAGTCCTTCGCGTATCCGACGGTGTCGCCGGACTGCCCCAACGACATGCGCAGCTCGCCGTGTGGCCCACCAGGCCTGGTCTTCTCGGTAGATACGGGCGTTCCGCCGTCCGCTTTGCCACGGTTGTAGATTTGGGCCATGTTCTTCATGATCACGGCCTCGAACCTTACGTGCGAAAGGCGGTTGAGCTTTCCGGCAAGACCGTTCACGTCGCGTATCACGAGGCCCATGGCTTGCACCTCTTGACGCTCACGACGGTTGCGTCGCCGTCGGCCATGACGTTCTCGACCTCGTAAGAAGCCCCTTTGACCTCGACGCCGCAGACGTCGGCGAAGTCGGTTGCCGGGCGCTTGGTGAGCAAAGAGCGCGAAACGCTGTCGAAGGCGTTTCCCGTCTCGGCGCTGCGAGCCTTGTGGCTCGGGCCGAAGCGCACGAAGAAGTCGAACGCCTCGACGGTCGAGCAGACGGGGTTGTGCAGCTCGTCGGTGCCCGTCTGCTCGCGCCTGAACGCCCTGGCCCTGTACCACTTCATCGGCGCGCCCCCATGAACTTGATGCCCTTGGGGCGGCACGCGTCGCGCAGGGCCTCGATGTCGCTCGAATAGGCGGACAGCACGTCGTCGATGAACGAGTTCGACATGCTGCCGCCGTCGGACGCCGACTCGGAGGTGCTGCCCTCGTAGCCGCGCAGGCGCAGGGCCTTCACCGCCGCATCGACGGCGATTGACTCGGCCAGGCGCGGAAGCCGCTCGACCTTGAGGCGGATGAGCAGGCGGTCGGTGACCGTCTGAATCATCTCCTCGATGGCGGGGTCGTCGGGCATGGCCTCGTCTGGGAGGTATCGCGCCTTAACGCGGTCTACGAGCGCGGCCATGGGCTAGCCCTCCACGTGGTCGGAGGCCTCAAGGGCCTGCGTGGATGTCGTGTCGATGGTCGCGATGATGTGGCCGTAGACATTGGGCAGGACGGGGATGAACACGCCGGAGGCCTTCGTCCACGTGGCCACGGGGTCGGGGGTGTCCCAGCGGGTGCAGGTGACGAACTGCATCTGGCGCTTCTCGTCGAAAGCGCCGCCCTGCTCAAGCTCCTCGGGGGTGACGCCCCAAAGGCCCGTGCCCACGGAGCCGTCGTAGCCCACGGAGCACATGACGAACTTGTCCTCGGGGAAGAAGCGGCCCTGGGACACGCTGCCGCCCTCGGCCCCGATGATGCCGTAGCGCTCCTCGTCAACGGTCAGCGTGAGGCCGTTGAACTGCTGCGCGAGCAGGTTGTTCACCTGCGCCAGGCTGGGCAGGATGCCCGCGCCGTTGACGCCGAAGATGGCCTTCTGCACGGCGGCGTTGCGCTGGATAAGGGAGAACACCTTCTTGGAGGTGACGGCCACGGTCGGGGTCTGGCCCTTGCCCTGCGCGATGGTCACCCAGCCGTCGATGTCTCCCAGGATGTCGGCTTCGGCAACCGCCCACTTGGCCGTGACCTTCTGGTCTTCGGGCACTCCGAAGTCGATTTCCATGGACACGTTGTTCTCGGCGATGATCATCTTGCCCATGGTCAGGGCCTCAATTTTGGCCTTCTCGGCGCGCGTGACGACAGACTCGGCGGTGCGGGCGACGTCATCGAAGACGTAGCGGCGCACGGAGTCCATCTGCATGTCGAGGCCGCGAGTGATGCGGCGCAGGCGCTCGGAGAGGTTGATCTTCTCCTTGATGAGCAGGGACTCGGTGGTGACGCGCTCGAACGGCACGCGGGAACCGATGTGTGCCTCGGTGTCGAAGCCGTGGATCATGGCAACGGTGGGCAGGTTGCCGTTCTCGGCCAGGCGCGTGTACTCGGCCTCGATGTACTGCGTCTTGCGGTCGGGGAACAGGCGGGAGCCTGTGTAGCTGCGCTGGACGTTGAAGCCCTGCGAGAAGTCGAGCATGTCGCGCTCGGTGATGAGTTCAGAGATGAGACGCATGTTGCGCTGCTCCTTTCGTTAAACCAGGTAGAGGCCTGCGGCGGCGAGGTCTGCCTTCTTCGCCTTGGCCTCGGTGGATACCTTGTCGGCCTTGAGTCGGCCCTGGAAGATGACCGCAGCCGGGCACTTGTCGGTGTCGGTCATGTCGTAGTCCTCAAGGAACACGCCGAACTCGGACGTGCCCGTGAAGAGTGCGCCCGCCTTGATGAGCTTGCGGCCATCGACCTCCTTGGCCATGGCCTGCGTGGCGGTGCGGGTCTTCGCGACGATGCCCACCTCGGAATCGAGGATGCTTTGGGACTCGCCGTAGGTGAACGCCTTATTGAGCGCCATCTTTCTTTCCTCCGTTCATTCGGTTGCTGTAATCGGATGCGAACTTCGATGCGAAGGACTGGCTGGGCTTGGCGCCCGCGCCGTCCTTCGGGGGCTGGCGCTTCAGCGCCTCCTGCACGGCGGCGTTTACCGCCTTGGGGAACAGCTCCTTGATCTTGGAGATGGCGGCGTTGGTGTCGTCGGCCTTCTCCGTAACGAACATAGACAGCAGCTCGTCGCCGAGGTCGATGCCTGCGGCCTTCAGCTCGGAGCGCGCGACGCCCATCTGCTCGGCGAGGTTGATGCGACGCTCAAGCTCGGCCTTCTCGCCCTGGGCCTTCTTCAGCTCGTACTGCGCGCGCTGCAGGTCGTTCATGCCCGCCAGCTTCTCGGCCTCGGAGCGCTTGTCGTCGGCCTGCTGCGCAAGCTCCTCGCGGATGCGCTTTTCGAGCTTCTTGCCCTCGCGCGCGAGCTTCTGCTGCACGATGGCGTTCACCTCGTCGTCGGTGTACGTCTTACCTGCTGGCTTCGGCTCTGGGTCGGTGCCGTCGCCGCTTGGCTCGGGGTCTGGGTCGGTGCCCTCATTGCCTTCTGCGCCATCGCCTGCAGGGTCGGCACTTCCGCCCTGCGGCGGCGTGAGGTTTCCGCCCGCTACGCCAGCGAACTTCTGTCGGTTTCCGTCTTTCGCCATGTTTCGCACCCTCCATAAGGTTTCTCGTGGCTCATGCCTGCACGTTTCGCCGTAGCTTTTAGCGGGTTCCACGCCTGCCCGATGCCGTGGCTTTTAACGACTTCAACGCTCGGTCGGTCTTTGACCAAGTCAGTGTCCCGCGTGCGTGAGATTCGCCCGCTACGAGGGGTCTAGGATGTCTTCAAGGCGTTCTAGCGTCGGCAGATCGGCAAGGCGCATGACCTCCGCGCCTTCGTCGGTTATCACCACCATGGGGATGCGCGTTATGCGCTCGGAGTTGTTCAGCCGCTCCATGAGGCCGTCCCATGCCCAGTGCTCGCGCACCTGGTCTGGGTATTCGGCTGCAAGCGGCTCTATGACCGCCTTCCTGTAGGCTTCGCACGCGGGGCAGCCCCGGCGTGTGATGTACTCGGCCCTGATCACGTCTCCTCCAATCGGCAAAAGAAAAGCCCCCATGTCGGGGGCTTCGTTCTACCGTGGAGGTGAGAAGGGTGTTCGGTTTTAGCGGTGGAGCTCCTTGTTGCGCTTGCGGATGATAGCCTCGGCCTGCTCTTGGCTTATCTCGTCAAGCCAAAGCTCGCCTACCAGCACGGCCCACAGGTCGTTGTCGTCGCGCCATCTCCCGAGCGTGAAGTTGTAGGTCTCTGCGGTACCCGCCTCAAGGTCGATGCGCGAAACGCGCTTCACGGAATCGTCGGTGTAGTAGTTCATTTGCGCACCTCCTCGATGTTTGGCGGGGTTGAAAGCCCGTCGGACAGCTCTATCATGCGGCGCACAAGCTCGGCGCGCCGTTTCGGGTCGGTCTCGGGAAGCCGCTGCTCCTCGTAGAGCTTGTGAAGCTCGTTCTCCTTCAGGGCAAGCGACTCGGGCGTGTGGAACTGCAGCTCGAACTTGAAGCCGTCGGGCGTCTCGAACTGGCAGTTGACGCCGCGGTACGTTACGCCCGTGCTCTGCAGCGTGTTCTTGACCTTGACCAAAGTATAGCCCGCCTTCTCAAGCTCGACGCGGATGCGGGCGAACTCGTCGGCGAAGCTGGCCGTTTGAAGCTGGTAGGTGTACCGCAGCACGTCGTGGATGGAGTCGGCCGCTTCCTGCTCGCTCATGGTCTTGTCGTACGAGTCGGTGCGAATCTTGCGTGCGAGCGACTGCTGGCCCTTGAGCCTGAAATCAAGCCCCGCGAGCGTCGAGCCTACGCGCTGAAGCGATTGCAGGAACGATGTGGTTCCAGGCTCTCGCACCATGGCGTCGGAGCGCAAGCGCGTGGCTTGGGTGCCCGAATCGCCTCCGCGCTTCTGCACATACTCGTCTATCCACTTATCCCAATCGGCCACCTCAAGGGTGTATGAGCAGCGGCACCACGGGTGCATGGGCGGGAAGTTCGTGCCTGGCATGCGCTCGGACAACTTGGCGGGGTGCTGCTTCTGGTAGGCCTCAAGCTCGCGGCACACCTCGCAGGCCTTGCCGTCGTGTATGCAGCTTATGGCGTAGCTTTCGAACTCGGACTCGTGAACGCGGGCCTGCGCCTCGTTGAAGAGGTACGTGCCCTCGGTGTACACGAGGCGCATAGCCGTTCGGGTGCCGCTGTGGTTCAGCCTCGCCCGAAGCTCGCGCGAGATCTCGTCATAGGAGACGCCGCGCGCTATGAGCTTCGAGAAGTCGTCGTTGAGGTAGCTCGCCAGCTTCTCGCGGTTTGCCCAGATGCGCGCCGAGAAGTCTTCGCCGGCGGCCCATGCCGCCCCCACGGTGGCCTTGACCACCTCGGAGTCGTAGCGGTAGAAGTCCTTGCCGAAGCCCAGCTCCTCGGCGGCCATGTTGGCCGCGCGGCGCGCCTGCTCGGAGAAGTGGCGCTGAAGCTCTGCCTGCTCGATGGCCCCTATCTCGTACTGCTGGATGCGTATCTGAAGCTGGATGGTCTCAAGCTCGTTCAGCCGGTAGATGGACTCGCGGACGGGCATGAGGTCGGCGTACTGCGGGTACTTCTTGGCAAAGTCGTCCATGCGCTCCATGAGCAGGGTGTGGTCTTCCGCGCTGATGGATTGCAGCAGGCGGCGGTACTCGATCACCTTGTCCTCGCCGTACTGGGCGTAGTAGGCGGCTATGAGGCGGTCGAGCTTGGCCGCCTCGCTGGCGTACACCTTCTCAAGGCGCTTGCGCAAGGCGGCCTCGTCCTTCTCAAGCTGCGCAAGGAACTCGTCTCGGCGCTCGCGCCAGTACTCGTCGCTAGGCTTACTCATCGCTGCCCATAAGAAGCTCGATGATCTGCGCCTTGGTGGCGTTCTTCGGAAGGGCCACGCCGCTTCCCTTGGCAAGCTCGCGCAGCTCGTTGATCTTCATGGCCATCAGGCCGGCGTTGTCGTCCGCCTCGGGCTGCTCTTCGGCAGGCTCGGGTTCGGCCTCTTGCGCAGGCGCTTCCTGCTGCTGTTCCGCCTCGGGCTGCGGCGCACCGCTCGGCTGCTCCTTGATTGCGTACGTTGTCGTATCCACCAGGGAGCCGACCGTCACGAGGTCTTCGCGGATATAGCCGCCCATGGTCAGCTCAAGCCAGCCGGGTGCGGCATCCTCGACGTGCGCGGCGCAACCGCTGCCCATCGTTCCGATAATTGGCGCCTCTGCGCTCGGCTGCTCGCGGATGGCAAGGCGCTTGCCTCGGCTATAGATCGCTACCTTCATCGTTGGTTCCTTCCTCTTCGGTGTCATCGGCCTGAGCCGTCCTATTGGTGGGCATGCCGCCGCTTATGGCGTCGGCCTTCTCTTCCTGCTCGTCGCGCTTGCGCTGCATCTCTGCCTTCGGGTCGCTCACGCACGAGAGCACGGAAAGCTGGGTCTCCTCGGACACGATGCCAGAGAGCTGCCCGGCCACGCTTGCCTCGGATTGCAGGTCGTCGGGCATGTTGCGGTGCATGGTCACTTCCACGGCCTGCCAGTCGTCGCCCGCGAAATCGGCGTTGGGGTAGGCGGCCAGAAGGCGCATGCGCTCCTGCACGCCGCGCCTGAACTTCAGCTCCTTGTTTCGCGCCAGGTTGCTCATGGGCATCATGCGCATCTTGAGCGCTATGCCGGAGGCCGTGGCGAAGTTGTCGTCGGTAATGTCGGGCACCATGGCGGTCTTGTAGATGAGCGTTTCCAGGCGGTTGATGAGGTTTTCCTGCACGCCGTCGGCGTTCGGCTTCACGAGGAACATCACGTCGAGGCCCTCGGTCGATTCGCCGAACAGGTTGATGATCTTGTTCTCGCGGATATTCTCTATCTCGGACTCGTCAAGCTCCTTGCCCTTGACCACCATGTAGCAATCGCTGAAGTACTCGACGTCGTTGGCCTTCTCGGACAGCACGGCGTTGTACTGCTCGATGAGCGACAGCACGCCCTCGTAGAGGCCGCGCCCCTCGGTATTCTGGCGGAAATCGACCGCGGGCACGCTTCCGAACGCATGCGCGCTAGGCTCGCCGAAGGCGAAGCCATCGTTTGTGCGGGCGAAATCGACCACCTGCGCGGCATCCGACCAGCTGCCCTTGATGGCCCCGTCGTCGCCGTAGAACCAGCGCACGAAGAACAGCGGGCGCTTCAGCACGGAGTCGTCGTACACCATGAAGGCGGTCAGCGGCGCTACCGCGATTGAGCGCGGCATGCCGTCCTCGTCTTGGTAAAGCATCTCGTAGGCATGGCCGAACTTCGAGGCCATCTTCGAAAGCTCTGCGTCCACGTCCTCCTGAAGGTTTCTCGCCGTGAACTCGGCGATGAACGCCTCCACGGCGCTTTTCCGCGAATCGGGCATCCCCTCGGCGTTTCGCACGGAAAGCGTCATGGGCACGCCGATGAAGTAGCCCTCGAAGGTCTGCGTGATGGTGTATGCGAAGTCCGCCGCCATGCGGTTGTCGGGCTTGTAGTCGGGCTTCCTGCGCCAGGCGCGGTCGAAGATGGCGTAATGGCCCCTGTAGGCCGCGTCCAGGTACTCGTAGCGCGGCTTGTGGGCCTGCTCGAACTCGTCGATGAGCCTCTGAAGCAGCTCGGGCGTCATCTCGGTGCCGGCGGGCACGCGGAAGTCCTCGGTCTCAGGCTCGCGCTGCATCTGGTCGTAGTAGAAGGAATGGAACTCGTGCGCCACTTATATGCCTCCCTTGAAGAACTTCACGCCCGGCTTGCTCTGCCACTGCCTTATCGCGCTTGCGAGCGAATCCGGCATGTCGTCGTGCGCTGCGTTCTCGCTGTAGTCGAGCACCTGGTTCAATGCGTCCGCGTCGAGCGGGTACTGGTCGCAGTCGAGGAACCTCACGTTGGCCCACTGGCTGCGCAGGTGCGTGCTTATCTTGATGTACTTGTTCTCCGCCTCCTGGTAGGAGCAGCACGGGTGCCCCCTGCGGATGATGGACTTGCGCAGATAGCCCTTATCGGCGTTCGACTCGCAGAAGACGGTGCCGATGCGCAGGGCCTTGCACTCCTTCAGGATCTCGTCGAGGCAGTCGGCTACGTGCCTATGCCACATGCGCATGCGCGCGTACC
>OBLO01001352.1_pt1 | contig 21452 bp, 12 predicted proteins | sample 1519401 | NCBI WGS metagenome assembly OBLO01 (sample SAMEA2602897, study PRJEB22501) | metagenome | reverse complement strand
TAGTTCATGAAAATACGAGCGATAAAGCCGTCAAGCTGTGATTTCTTCTCTTCAAAATCGCCCACTGTCATTGGTTCTGTTACAAAGCCATACTCACCATCCACACCTTCGGCATGGCAGATGGCAATGTCCCCAAATAAGGCTCTCGCTTTATCTTCTGTGCCATTCTTCGCACGAACAAAAAATCTGCTCTTGTACAATGTATATTCAACCAGATGCAGTTTCTGTGGCTGCCAGATCGTCATGATATGGGTTCCCATATGCTTGACTTCATCCACCACATCAGAAACAACTGCGCTTGCTGTCGGCAACTTGCCTGCACCCTTGCCATAGAACATAACATCTCCCAGGGCATTACCCTTTACAAGGATTGCATTAAATACATCATTCACACTATAAAGCGGATGATCATGGGCGATCATCATCGGTGCCACAAGTGCAAACAGACCGCCTTCTTCTCTGCGGCTTGTGCCAAGCAGCTTAATGCCCATGTTCATAGCCTTGGCATACTTAAAGTCTGTCTCCGTAATATGCGTGATGCCTTCTGTATGAATATCCTCATAATCCACCTGCATACCATAAGCAAGAGAAGTTAATATTGCAATCTTACGGCAGGCATCATAACCTTCCACATCTGCTTCCGGATGTCGTTCTGCATAGCCCCTGTCCTGCGCTTCCTTCAGTACAGTATCATAATCTGCACCTGCCGTATCCATCTTGGTCAGCATATAATTCGTTGTCCCATTCAGAATACCTGTAATCTCATCAATCTCATCTGCTGTCAGAGACTGATTCAGAGGACGGATAATCGGAATACCACCGCCGACACTGGCCTCAAAAAGGAAGTTAACATTCTTCTCATTGGCAAGTGCCAGTAATTCTGCGCCATGCTTCGCTACCAGTTCCTTGTTGGAAGTTGATACACTCTTTCCTACCTGTAAAGCCTTCTTGACAAAAGTGTAAGCCGGTTCAACGCCCCCCATGACTTCGACAATAATCTTGATCTCCGGATCATCCAGGATCACCTGATAATCATGTACAATCTTCTCCTGGATCGGATCTCCCGGAAAATCTCTCAGATCCAAAACATATTTCACATCAATGGCTTCACCTGCACGCTTTGTAATTGTCTCACGGTTCGTTGTCAGAACCTCTACAACACCTGAACCGACTGTCCCATATCCTAAAACAGCTATATTCACAATAATCTCCTCCTGCACTCAGACTTCGTGCTCTGTCTATTCTCTTCCGAGTATTTTTATGTCGTGAATGCCCTTCATTGCATTCAGTCTCTCCACAAGTGCAGAAAAATCTCCTGTTGTCGGCAAAACGTCGATACTCAATGTCAATGACGCAACACCATTGATGGGGATTGCCTGATGAATCGTCAATATATTGGCTCTGTAATCTGCGATCTTCCCCAATATCCCTGACAGTAGTCCCGGCTCATCATCCAGCTGTATGCTGAGCGTAATGGTCCGCCCATGAACATTCTCATGAAAAGGAATGATATCATCTTTGTACTTATAAAAAGAACTTCTGCTGATACCCGTGGCATCTGTTGCTTCCTGTACAGTCATCGCCTTCTCGGAATCGATCAGACGCTTTGCCTCCACAACCTTCAGTAAAACTTCAGGCAATGCCCGTTCCTTTACAATGTAATATTTGCCACTTTTATCCATAAAATCCACCTTTTGTTCGCATAGGAAATACACTTGTTTTTACTAGAACGATAGTAGCACAAATTATCCCCCATTGCAACTGTTTTATTGTTCCTGCGGCTGATTTTTTAAAAGATTGTTCCATTTCAGGTAGGCATTGATAAAAAGATCAATATCTCCATCCATGACCGCATCTACATTGCTGCTCTCGGCACCTGTACGATGGTCCTTGACCAGCTTATATGGCTGCATCACATATGAACGGATCTGGCTGCCCCAGGCATTATCCTTAACCTCACCGCGGATACCTGAAAGCTTCTCCTGATTCTCCTGCTGTTTCAGCAAATACAGTTTGGCTTTCAGCATCTGCATGGCTTTATCCTTATTCATATGCTGAGATCTCTCATTCTGACATTGCACAACAATATTCGTCGGCAAATGCGTAATACGGATGGCCGATGACGTCTTGTTGATATGCTGACCACCGGCACCGCTGGAACGGTACGTATCAATTCGCAGATCATCCTCATTGATCTCAATATCAAGATCTTCCTCGATATCCGGCATAACATCGCAGGACGCGAAGGATGTCTGACGTTTACCCGCCGCATTAAATGGTGAAATACGGACAAGACGGTGAATTCCCTTCTCACTCTTCATATACCCATAGGCATTCTCTCCCGCAATTTCCACTGTTACAGACTTGATACCGGCCTCTTCACCATCCAGATAATCCAGCACGGTGGTTGTAAAGCCATGCTTCTCAGCCCATCTTGTATACATGCGGAACAACATGCTGACCCAGTCACAGGCTTCTGTACCACCGGCTCCGGCATGCAGTGTGACGATGGCATTGTCTCCATCATACTCTTCCGAAAGCAGTGTTTTAATTCTGAGATGTTCAAAACGTTTCTCAAAATCTGCCATGGCTTCCTGTACTTCCGGAATCAGGGATGCATCATTCTCTTCATAGCCCATCTCAAGAAGTGTTTCCACATCTTCCCATGCTGTCTCCAATCGATGGTATTCTTCAACTGTGTCTTTTAAATTCTTTAATTCTTTCATGGAGTTATTGGCTTTGTCGGCATTGTCCCAAAAACCCGGTTCCTCCATCATACGCTCTAATTCTTCGATCCTTGACTTCTTGCCAGCCAGGTCAAAGTGAATCCCCCACTTCTTTTAATGGTACGGCATAGCCGTTCAGAGCGAATTTAATCTGATCGAATTCGACCACCAAAATCACCTCTTTCTATAATCAGAACCTGTTTGCAGGTTCTGGTGCGAAATCGTGTCTGCAAAGCAGGCACGATTTCAATTTATTACTGATTGCGTCCGCAACAGTTCTTATACTTAATCGGGCGTCCATCCGGATAGCACTTGCCGCATGGGCAAGGATCATTCGGCTGAACTTTCTTGTTCTTTCTCTGAACAGGTTTCTTTGGACCGGAATCATCCTTGTTCGTTCCTGTTACCTTCACTTCCTGTTTGCGCTCCACTTCAGGTTTCTTGCGGATGTGCAGCATGATCATCACGATATCCTTGGAAATCGCAGCAATCATCTCTTCAAACATCTCAATACCCGCATAACGGTATTCTACAACAGGGTCCTTCTGTGCATATGCCTGCAGAGAAATACTCTGACGTAACTGATCCATATCATCAATATGGCTCATCCACTTATTGTCAATGACTTTCAGCAGGAATACTCGCTCTACTTCGCGGAATGTCTCCGCAGAGCCCGTCTCCTCTGTTATCTCCTGTTCCTTCTTTGCATACAGTTCCTTGACCTGTTCTGTCACTTCATCGATCAGACGTTCTGTCGTATAGCCTTTATAATCATCCTTGTTCATGGACAGTGGCTTAATCGGTGCGATTGGAAGCAATGTACGGTTCAGCAGCAGAAGATTCCATTCTGCCGGTGTCTGACCTTCATCAATAACATCATTGATCTCCGCTTTAACAACATCGCCAATCATACGGACAATCTCATCATGCATGCTCTCGCCCTTCAAGACACGGCGGCGCTCTTCATAGATCAATTCTCGCTGCTCATTGTTGACCTGGTCATATTCCAACAGGTTCTTACGAATAGCAAAGTTGTTGGACTCGATCTTCTTCTGTGCCTTCTCAACAGCATTGGAAAGCATCTTGTGTTCAATCGCCATACCATCTTCATGAGACAGTGCATTGAATACCTTCATCATCTTGTCAGAACCAAACAGACGCATCAGATCATCTTCAAGGGAAATGAAAAATCTTGTATCACCCGGATCTCCCTGTCGTCCGGCACGGCCTCGAAGCTGATTATCAATTCGTCTTGATTCATGACGCTCTGTACCGATAATCTTCAGACCGCCCAGTTCAGCCACACCATCCCCAAGCTTGATATCGGTACCACGACCGGCCATATTCGTGGCGATGGTCACCGCACCTCTTTCACCGGCATGTGCAACAATCTCCGCTTCCTTCTCATGGAACTTCGCATTCAGAACGGTATGCGGAATCCCCTCTTTTCTCAGACGGTTACTGATTTCTTCAGAGCCTTCGATGGTGATTGTACCAACCAGAACAGGCTGTCCCTTCTGATGGGTCTCAATAATCTCTTCAACAATGGCATTGATTTTCTCTCTGTGGGTACCAAATACCAGATCATCATGATCCACACGGATAACTTTCTTGTTTGGCGGGATCTCGATAACATCCAGACCATAGATCTCACGGAACTCTTCCTCTTCTGTCAGGGCAGTACCAGTCATGCCGGCTGTCTTGTTGTACTTATTAAAGAAGTTCTGCAGTGTGATCGTTGCCAGCGTGCGGCTCTCTCTCTTAACTTCTACACCTTCTTTTGCTTCAATCGCCTGATGGAGACCATCTGAATAGCGACGGCCCGGCATAATACGACCTGTAAATTCATCGACGATCAGTACTTCGCCATCCTTAACCACATAGTTCTTATCACGGAACATCAGATAATTGGCGCGAAGAGCCAATGTCATAACATGCTGGATCTCAAGGTTATCAGCATCAGCCAGATTGTTCAGATGAAAATACTCCTCTACCTTCTTGACACCCTGTTCTGTCAGAACAACATGTTTCTCTTTTTCATTAACAATGAAATCACCGGTCTCTTCAATTTCTTCGCCCATCATGACTGTCATCTTGTTGATCTCGCCCTTACGCTCACCCTTTGTCATACGTTTGGCCAGATAATCACAAGTGTTGTAAAGTGCCGTTGACTTTCCGCTCTGACCTGAAATGATCAGCGGTGTTCTGGCTTCATCGATCAATACGGAGTCCACCTCATCGATGATCGCATAATTCAATTCACGCTGTACCAGCTGCTTCTCATAAACTGCCATATTGTCACGCAGATAATCAAAGCCAAGTTCATTGTTCGTCGCATAAGTAATATCGCACTGATAAGCCGCACGACGCTCGTCCGGATTCATACTGTTCAAAATGACGCCAACGCTCAATCCAAGAAAACGATGAACTTCACCCATCCACTCTGCATCTCGGTTGGCCAGGTAGTCATTGACTGTAACAATGTGAACACCCTTGCCCTCAAGTGCATTCAAATAGGCCGGCAATGTAGATACCAATGTCTTACCTTCACCAGTCTTCATCTCAGCGATACGACCCTGATGCAGGATCACGCCACCAATCAGCTGGACTCTGTAATGGCGCATGCCAAGTACACGGGTTGCTGCTTCTCTGACAACTGCATAAGCTTCCACAAGGAGATCATCCAATGTCTCTCCTTCAGACAGACGCTTCTTAAACTCATCTGTCTTCGCTCTCAGTTCTTCATCAGACAACTTCTCCATAGCAGGACCCATGGCTTCAATTTTATCAACGATTGGATATACTCTCTTCAGTTCTCTCTCACTGTGTGTACCCATAATCTTGCTGAAAATTCCCATATAGTTCTCTCCTAAAATCACTGAATTGTGCGCCCGCTTATATTCCGCCTATCTCTCTGTCACGGCGCACCCGAAACGTGTCTATAACGAATTTATTCTAACACTATATATCGGCATTTGCAAATAAAAAAAGCGTAAAAAAACTGCCAGACCCATTTTGAGTCTGGCAGCAAAAATAAAATCTAGTTCTCCGGCTCGATCAGACCATATGTGTTGCCTTTTCTCTTATAAACAACATTGACTTCATCGGTCTGTGCATTGCGGAATACAAAGAATGAATGTCCGAGCAGTTCCATCTCAACACACGCTTCTTCAGGATCCAATGGCTTGATCGCAAACTTCTTCGTTCTGACGATCTTCACTTCCTCATCACCATCTGTCTCCATCTCAAGATACGCCGGTTGGAAGTTCTTTCTGCTGTTCTGCTGGTTCGCAATTCTTGTCTTGTACTTTCTCAACTGACGGACGATAATCTCTTCCACCAGATCTATGGATACATACATATTATCACTGGACTGTTCTGCACGGATTGTATGTCCTTTCACAGGAACTGTTACTTCAATCTTCTGACGCTGCTTCTCAACGCTTAATGTAACAATAATCTCTGTCTCAGGGGTAAAGTACTTCTCAAGCTTGCCTAACTTGTCGTAAATGGCTTCCTTCAATCCTTCTGTAACTGTGATATTGCGGCCGCTGATGATATAACGCATATAACCATCTCCTTCATCTATATTCCACTGAAATGAATCAGGGTCTTTCTGTCTTACAACTTGTAAAACTATAGCATTATTATACCATATATACCGATTCTTTCAAGTCAATTCATTAAATTTTCAAAAAATAAATGTATTTTTAGACTATTGGACGTATTTTATTTAGAATTTTTTGTGCCATTTTTATTATTATTTGTCAATACAAAAGTCAAGTATTTTCGCGTTTTTTTTCCTCAATTCGACACTTTTTACGTTTTATACAAAACATATATTTGCATAAGTGCTCAAGATATCCACCATTTTTTTATCCACAAACCTGTGGATAAAGTGGATAACTCTGTGTATAACTCAAAAATAGCGCCTTTTCAGTATTTTTGCCTGTGGATAACCTGGTGATAACTTTTCACTTGTCCTCATCCTCTATCGGGCAACTTCGACATGTTTTGGCACAATTATTGTGCAATTCTCACAATTAGACATTTTTAAATTGTTTCACTCCCGAAACAATCAGAATTTCATCGAAAGTTTTCCATAAAACAATTGCTATTTTTCCATCTATTCACATAGCGTTGTCCTTTGTCGAATGATTGTTGAAAAACCGATCAAAGGAAAGAAAAAGAAAAACTGCATGCCCGCAGAATACTCTGCAAACATACAGTTTTTCTTTCGTATATTGATTAGATAATACGTTTTGCACACATTGGTGTTCTGTAGTACAGATCGGAAATGATAATTCCCTTTGATGGTGTACTTGCATGAACAACCTTGCCATTACCGATATAAATAACAACATGGCCGACGCCTTCGCTGTCACCATAGAATACAAGGTCACCAGGCTGAAGGTCACTGATGGCTACAGATGTGCCAACAGTTGCCTGAATACTTGCACGTCTCGGAATGGAATAACCGAAATGCAGGTAAACCTGCTGTGTAAATCCTGAACAGTCAACACCATTTGTCAGGCTGTTGCCGCCATAGACATATGGATAACCGACATACTGTACAGCGAAGTCTGCAATCTGCTGGCCCAGTGAAGAGCTGGATGAAGTAGATGAAGCAGTTGTATTGCTTGTTACAGTTGGCTTGGTCGTCGTCAGATAATCACTCTTGATGTAACCTGTCTGACCGTTATAATCAACACGGCTCCAGCCGCTGCTTGTCTTGCCTGTTCGTGTAATGCTGCCGCCTGCTGCAAGTGTACCGATCTTATCCGCATCTGCTGATGCTTTGGCACGGATATTCACACCTGCTGTTGCATAAACGGTTTCTTTCACTTCTTCAATATCACTCTTAGAAGAGGAAGTATTGGATGAAGAAGATGTCTGATTGCTCTCAGTTACCTGAGGCTTTGTTGTTGTCAGATAATCGCTCTTAATGTAACCTGTCTGACCATTGTAATCCACCTTACTCCAGCCATTGCTGTCTGATGTACGTGTAATGCTGTAGCCTGCGATCAGTGTACCGATAACATCCGCATCTGCTGATGCCTTGGCACGGATATTCACACCTGCTGTTGCATAAACAGTTTCTTTCGTTTCCTGCTTTTTCTCAGTTGTCTGCTGTGTACTGTCTGATGCTGCAGCCGGTTTCGTTGTTGTCAGATATTCGCTCTTGATGTAGCCTGTCTGACCATTGTAATCCACCTTGCTCCAACCGTTGTCGCCAACGCCTGTACGTGTAATGCTGTAGCTTCCTACCAGCACATCCAGTTTATCTGCATCTGTCGATGCTGCTGAACGAATAGATACGGAATAAGTTGCCCATACCGTTTCATTCACATCTGTATAAGAAGCAGAGGATTCTTTATCCTGCTGAGTCTTCTCTGTCTCTGCGGCTTTTGTTTCTGCTGTTTCAGTTTCAGCAGCCTTTGTCTCTGCTTCTGTCTCTTTCTCAGTTTCAGCTTCAGTTTCGGACGCTTCAGTTTCAGCAGCCTTTGTCTCTGCTTCTGTCTCTGCCGTCTCAGATTCCTTCTTCGTCTGCTCTTCATCAACAGAAACAGCCTCTTCGTATTTCACATCCAGAACAACTGAATCTGCCGGAATGTAACCTGTGTTATCACCAACCTTAACCTGTACCCACTGGCCATCGTCTGATGCTCCGAGCACTGTCAGCTCCTGATCCCACAAAACAGTTGTCACAATCTTGGCATCAGCTGAAGGTTCTTCGTACATATACATCTGCTCACTCTGTGACTTTGCAACCAGTTCAGAAACTTTATGTTCTTCTGCATAGGCTTCCGCATCTGTCCCTGTGAGCAAATACTTTGCTTCCACATAGCCATCACAATCACCGGATGTAATATGTGCCCATCCGTCTTTGACTTCCTCAATCTCACAGCCCGAGCCGGAATAAAGCTTACCCACAACATCTGCATCGCCATTCGGTTCTGTATGGATCTTCAGATAATCATCAGCAACAGCGATACCCTTCTTCGCATACGGAGAACGCTGATCCTGTTCGACAGTTGTAATAATCCTTGCTTCCAGATCCAGGCCTCCTACATAGGTACTGTCGGTGCTAACAACAGATATACTCTGATCTGTATTGATCGTAATCGGTGCTGCCATCGCCGGCACTGTACATGCAGAAACAACAAGAGCTGTGGTAATACCTAACACAGCTCTCTTATATCTATGATTCACCATCGGTATACCCCTTTTCTATCTTTTACTTTGTTCCTATCCCATAATTATGTAAATGCAATTACAAGATATTAATAAACAATTGTAAGTTGTTACATTATTGTTACAAAAAGATTATACCAATGATACGCTTTTTTGTCAACCTATCCGTCTGATTTTTCCACCCTGAATCATGATCTTCTGCTGTTTCAGCAGTCGTCCCACAGCACGTTTGAAGGCTGCTTTACTGATTCCGAGCTCACGCTCAATAACTTCCGGACTGGCTTTTTCTGTAAAAGGCAATACACCGTCATAGCTGTCCAGCAGTCTGAGGATCTTCTCTCCGTCCTTGTCCATCTGCACACTGACTGTCTCTGACATCGTCAGTTCCATCTTGCCGTCTTCTCTGACTTTAACAACTCTGGCATGTACCCGATCTCCGACTTTCATACGGCCATGAACACCCTTGGATGGGATCATGCCATGATACGTGCCGTCTACGGCAACAAAAGCACCATAATGTTCATTGATCTGATAAACAATACCCTCAACGTAATCATTTTTCTGATAATCACTGTCTGTTCGCAGATATTCATAAACCTTCATCGTTGCACAGAGACGGCGGCTCTTATCTATATAAAGTGCCACCAGGCAGCTCTGACCGCTCTCCGGACGCCATGTCTGCTCTTTAAAAGGCAGAAAAAGATCCTTTTCCAATCCCCAGTCCAGAAATGCACCAATCTTGCCCACCTCTTTGACTTCCAGTATCGCTGTTTCTCCCAGTTTCAGCTTTGGCTCCAATGTTGTGGCCACCAGTCTGTCCTGAGAATCACGATAAATAAATACTTCAATCTCATCACCGATCTGGCTGCCTTCCGGCACATATTTGGACGGTAATAAAACAGCCTGCTCTTCGCCTTCACAGCCAAGATATACACCAAATGTTTTCACACGCTTGATTGTTAAAACCTGTTTCTTTCCTAATTCGATCATTTTTTCCTCCCCTATCTATCTTTTGAACTCAACAACCGCGTAGGCCTGACCTTCTGCATCTCCAAGCAGAATCTTGATGATTTGATCATCCTTATATATAAAAGGATACAACTGGTCATGCAATACTGCCGCTTTCTTATATTCTACACGTACCTGGCGAATATGAAAATCCTCCGGTACAAATTCCAATGCCGTTCTTATATACTGTGCATTATTCATGTGCTGATTCGTGTCAATAAACGCTTTTGGAACACTGATCGGTTCCAGCCTTTCCTTTTCTTCTCTGAAAGCAATCTTACGCGGTGCATACGACATGTCCGCTTTCTCTTCCATAGGATAATGTGCCGCAATCTCCGGTGCAATTCTTACAACGTGTCCGTTTTCCATATCCACAAGTATCCACTGCGAATTGGCAACAGCGAGACGTCTGCCGTTCTCGTCCTGAAGCATAAAGTTTCTGTAACCGAAAGCTGCATCGAATTTGTATGGCCATGTGCTGACACTGACTTTGCATCCCATCTCCGGATATGTGTCCACATCAATCTGCCATGAAGCCAGCAGCCAGGCCAGATGATGCTCATTCATGTAGGTAAGCCCCATGCCAAGCACTTCCGACTGGAAAACGCTGCAATCCTGAAAGTATTCGGCAATCTGAGCAATATCTGCAAAACCTTTCATGGAAATCTCACTATAAGTAACTCTTCGATCATGTGTATACATCCTCCGTCTCCTCTCTCTGCCTGTCGCAGGATAAAAAAAACAGACATCTTGCCTCAGCAAGATGTCTGACCTAATAGCTGGGCTAGAAGGACTCGAACCTTCAAATGCAGGAGTCAGAATCCTGTGCCTTGCCAATTTGGCGATAGCCCAATGTCTCTTGACAAAAAGAATTATATAACAGGAAATCAAAAACGTCAAGCACTTTTTTTAAATTTTTTAAACTTTTTTATTTATATCTACAAAATACCAAATTCCACCGTCTGCCGGGAGGGGCGGCAGATATTCCATCCAGATAAAATCTCCGCATCATAAAGACATCAAAGAGCCCCATTCATGGCAGGGGCTCTTTGATGTTTTTCTATATACTAAAGACAGTTTGCAATGATGTCCGTATGATCAGTATTCCACTTCCTGAAGGAACAATCCCTGTGCCGCCGCAGTTGCTCCGGCTTTTGTTCTGTCCCTGCTCTCTAAAATAGCTGTCATTTCTTCCGGCCGGCGCTCTCCTTTTCCGACTTCAATTAGGGTGCCCACAATGATTCTTACCATATTATATAAGAAACCATTGCCATAAACTGTAATCTGCACTTCTCTCGTATCAGCATAAATATCAATATCATAAATCTCACGAACAGTGGATTTGTTTGTACGCTTGTTGGAACAGAAAGCTTTGAAATCATGTTCTCCAACAAGAAGGGCTGCCGCCTTTTTCATTGCAGTCACATCCAGCTTATCGAAACAGTACCAGGTATACTTTCTGTCAAAAACACAGGGAACATCGCCAATGGCAATACGATAGAGATATTTCTTAGCTTTTGCATTGTACCTGCTGTGGAAACGTTCTGGCACATCGTCCACACGATTGACCGCAATATCCCCGGGAAGATATCGATTCAGATAATACTTCATCTCCCAGCATTTCATATTGCTGTTGGTATGGAAATTCGCCACCTGCTCATAAGCATGGACGCCGGCATCTGTTCTTCCTGCTCCGATCAATTCTACCTGTTCTCCTGTCATCTTGCTGAGAACATCTTCCAGTTTTCCCTGGATGGTCACGCCATGACCTTTGCCAAGGCGCTGCCATCCATCATATCTGCTGCCATCATATTCAATCAGCAGCCGTATATTTCTCTCCATATGCTATCCTTTCACATCTCACAAGGTGCGGATGCCCCGGCGTACCGATATCTGTCAATGTCGGCACCTCACTCAGGCAATTCTCACCTGCATATCGACAGCGGCCGTAAAACGGACATCCGCCGTCTCCATCCACTGTTTCCGGTAATATTTCATTCACTGTGACGCTATCTGTCGTTTCTTTCTCTTCATCTGTCAGAATACTGTCAAACAGCATTCTTGTATACGGATGACATGGATGATCATAAAGTTCATCCACATCTGCCATCTCCACAATTCTTCCAAGATACATCACGATCACTCTGTGACACATATGATGCACAACATTCAAATCGTGGGAAATAAACATATACGTCAGATTCTTCTCATCATGTAACTTCAGAAGTAACCTGAGAATCTGTGACTGAACCGTAACATCAAGAGCGGATACCGGCTCATCAGCGATGATCAATTTTTCCCCGCGCATCAGTGACAGGCCGATACTGATTCTCTGTCTCTGACCGCCTGAAAGCTCCCTGGCATAACGATTCGCAAAAGATGGATCCAGGCCAATCTCTGTCAGCATCTGATTCACCAACTCTTTACGCTGTTTCTTATCCTTAATGCCTTTCAGCTTCAGTGGTTCCTCAAGGATCCAACCAATCTTCCTGGCAGGATTCAGGGAACTAAAAGGATCCTGAAAGACCATCTGCGGTTTCAGATGATCCATCTCAAGCTTACCGTCATACTCTCTATTCAGTCCGACAATGGTCTTCGCCAATGTGGACTTACCACAGCCGCTTTCACCTACAACGCCGAGAATCTCACCCTCATAAAGATCAAAACTCATACCATGGATAATATGCTTGCGTTTATCCTTACTTGAAAACAGCTTCTTATTCTCTTTATAATAAACATTCAAATCCTGAACTTCCAGCAGCTTCTTTGTATTCTGGGATTTCCGTACCTGATCCGGCATAGACGCTACAAGCTTACGGGTATACTCATGCTTTGGATGCTTCAGTACCTCTTTGGCATCCCCGCGCTCTACGATCACCCCTTTGTACATGACAACCACCTTCTGACAGACTTCCTTGATGACGTTTAAGTCATGGGAAATAAACAGAATAGAACTGCCCATATCTCTGTGGATTTTCTTCAACAGATTCAGAATCTGAGCCTGTACAGTTACGTCAAGGGCCGTCGTCGGTTCATCCGCAATGATCAGATCCGGATGGTTGATAATCGCCATGGCAATCATCACACGCTGACGCATACCGCCGGAAATTTCATGAGGATACTGATCCACCAGTAATTCCGGATTTCTGAGGCCGACACTGGCCAGTGCTTCGATCACACGTCCGCGAATCGCTTCTTTATCTAAATCTGTATGCAGTTTCAGGCTTTCTCCCACCTGAGTACCGATCTTCATGACCGGATTCAGAGATGTCATCGGTTCCTGAAAGACCATCGACATATTCTTGCCCTGGATCTTGCGGCGCTCCTCACGGCTCATGCCCAAAAGTTCCTGACCATTCAGCTGAATGGAGCCCTCAGATACCTGCGCTTCTTCACTAAGCAGTCCCATCACTGCAAGAGATGTCATGGACTTACCGGAACCGGATTCACCAACGATTCCGACGATTTCTCCTTTTCCCACCTCAAGATTGACATGATCCACAACTGTGTGTATGCCACTCTTTGTTGGAAAACCAATGGTCAAATTCTCGATTTTTAATAATTCCTTATCCATAGGTTCCTCCTAATCGCTGATGGCCCTCAGCCCTTCACTGATCTGACTGAAGCCGAGAATAATAAGAACAATGACAACACCCGGCCAAATGGCATACCACGGTGCTGTAAATATATAGGCCTGTGCCTCCGAAAGCATACGTCCGAGACTTGGATCCGGCGGCTGAACACCCAGTCCGAGATAACTCATACTTGCCTCCGCCAGAACAGCATTGTTAAAACCGATCGCCGCTGCTGTCAGCATGCTTACAACGGTATTCGGCAAAATATGTACAAATATAATTCTCAGACTGCCCGCTCCCATCACCTGGGCACTGCGGACAAATTCCTGGGACTTGTATCGTATCACTTCGCTTCGCACAATTCGCGCAAAACTCGGGATAAACATCACACCCAAGGCCACGATGATCTTGTACTTGCCGGTTCCGATAAAACTGATAAAGATCAAAACAAGCAGGACGCTCGGGAATGATAATAAAACATCATTGATTCGCATAACAATCTCATCCAGAAGACCCCCGTAAAATCCGGTGAGTGCACCGATGATAACGCCAAAAAAACATCCAATGACAACTGTGGACAATGCCACAAAAAATGTCGTGCCGCAGCCATTCATGACACGGCTGAAAACATCTCTTCCGAAGTTATCTGTTCCCATAATATGCATCAGGCTTGGTGCCTGATTCCTGGCCATGCTGTTCATGCCTGTAATATCATACGGCGTCCAGAACTGGCCGATAATCGTTATGACGAGGATAATGCCTGTCAGGATCAGACCGAAAATCAGACTGTAATTATGTTTCTTCATCTTCTACTCTCCTACGCTGTCCGTACTCTCGGGTCTGCCAGCTGGTATAAAATATCCACAAGGAAATTGATGATCACAACAATGGATGTAATATATAATACCGCTGCCTGAACAACCGGATAATCACGGGTTGATATCGATGTGATCATCAGACGACCCATACCCGGAATGCTGAAAACCTGCTCAATGACAAGACTTCCGGCAAGAATTTCTGCTACAACCATCGCTACAAATGTAATAACAGGTATCAACGCATTACGAAGAACATGGCCATATAAAACCTGATTGACGGAATTGCCTTTGCTGTAAGCGGTTCTGACATAATCTTTCTTCATTTCGCTTAATACGGAATTTCGAAGATACTTCACAACCATCGCAATCTTTGGAAGCGCTACCGCAACAGCCGGAAGGATCAGGTACTCGATGCATCCTTTCGGGTCCTCCTGCATACTGACATAACCTCCTGGCTGAAACACCTTAAGCACCAGACCAAAAATAACCGTCAGGATAATTCCCAGAAAGAAAGACGGAATCGCCATTGTGATCTGCGTCACCTGATTGATCACTACATCCAGCCATTTGCCGGCATAGCGTGCTGACAGCATGCCCAGAGGCAGTGATACAACAATGATAATGATAAACGACATCACAGCCAGCAGAATTGTGACCGGCAGTCGGGACTGCAGAAGCTGTGTCACTGTCATTGTATCGTATTTGTATGATTGACCAAAATCGCCATGTAATGCCTTACCAAGCCAATGCACATAACGGGTTAAAACAGGCTGATCCAACTCATACTCTGCTCTGACCCTTGCAATAGCTTCGGGAGATGCATCCACTCCCAGTTTGGAAACGGCGGCATCTCCCGGTATGACACTAAAAGCGGTAAAGGTCAGAAGTGAAATAAATAACAATGTTATAATGAGAGTAATGATTTTTTTTATAAAATATTTCATTATGACCTCCGCGACAGGTTCCGCTTATAGAAACCTGATCGATGTGCTCTATTTAATTTCTATTGATAATTCAGATTACTGAACCGGTTTGACAAGTGAAAGGTCAATTGCGGAAACCGGATAGCTCTGGTAACCTGTATACTTGTTGCTGACTGCAATAAAGTCAGCCGGATCTTCGATAAATACAGATGCTGCCTGATCTGTAAGAATCTGCTGAAGTTCACCATACAGCTGATGCTTCTCATCATGATCAATAGTTGCCAGTGCTTTGCCGTATACTTCATCATATGATGCATCGCTGAAGTTTGTAAAGTCATTGCTGGAATCAGTGTAATATCTCTTATACCATGTAGCCGGGGAAAGAGAGCTGATATCAAAGCCGATGACTGTAGACTGATAATCTCTGCCCTGGTAAACATCTGATACCCATGAACTCCATTCAACCTGGTTGATAGTTACATTCACGCCTACAGCTGCCAGCTGTTCTGCAATGATCTCTGCAGTCTGAACATGCTGTGTATAACTGCTAGGTACAGTGATCTCAAGATCAAAACCATCTGCATAACCTGCTTCAGCAAGGAGTTCTTTAGCTTTATCTACATCATATGTATAAGTGCCTTCTGTATCTGCATTGTACCATGCTGTGATAGTCGGATAACCATGTGTCTGGGTAATCTTGCTCTTTCCGCCGAACAGGAATTCATTGATGGCATCTCTGTCAACTGCATAGTTCAGTGCCTGTCTGACACGAACATCCTTCAGTGGCTCATAAGCGTTATTCAGGAAAAGGCCGTGAACCAGCATCATTGTAGACTCTACAATATTGTAATTCTCAGTTCCAAGTGCCGCTACCTGATCATTGGTCAGATACTGAAGCATATCAATGGTACCGCCCTGAAGTTCCACAAAAGCAGACTGAGCATCTGCAATGAATTTGAACTTGGCATGCTGGATGCAGTCAAGTTCTTTGTTCCAGTAACCATCATATCTCTCCATCTCAAGATACTGACCTTCTGCAAAGTTCGTGATCTTGAAAGGACCTGTACCGATTGGATTGGTTGCCTGATTCGCATCGTTAGCCTGTTCAAGGATTGCAACAGACAGGTTGTAGATAAACTCTGAATTTGCTTCTGACAATGTCAGTTCAATGGTCTTGTCATCCACAATATTGATCGCTGAAATAGCAGAAAGTGCGGAAGACTCGCCGTCCATTTCCGCACTTCTCTCTAATGAATATTTAATATCTTCGACTGTTACAGGGTTGCCATCCTGGAAAGTAATTCCATCTCGTAATGTGAAAGTATATGTCTTTGCATCATCAGAGATTGTGTAATCACTTGCCACTGCCGGAGTGACATCACCATCTGTAGTAGGTTTTACCAAACCTTCAAAAACGTTAAATAAGACACTGCGAGTTCCTGCATCCGTATCTTCGTGCGGGTCAAGACTGCTGATTTCCTGTGACAGACCTACTGTGAAACAGGAAGTATCTGAATTGGCTGCGTCAGACTGTGTGCCATCTGCTGCTGATTCAGTTGTCTTTTCTGAAGAACTATTACCAGTTTCAGAAGACTCTGTACTCTTATTGCTTCCGCATGCGCAGAATGCAACAGATACCAAAAGCACCATTACACTTAAAAGAATCTTTGTGACAGATTTCTTTTTCATAATCGTTTAAACCTCTTTTTTCTGTAATATTTCTCCCATTATTAAATTGTCTATCACATTATACCATTTCAGATATAAAAAGCAAGTATTTTTTATTGAAATTGACAGTTATTCAACCGATTTCAAAGATTCAACCATGTCTATTTTTTTCAGTCGGTAGTACATCAACCAGTTGACAAAAATCGAGAAGCCGAATGTAATAATAATCGCATAAATATAGCTCGAAAAGTCCGCACGACGGATAAACATGAGCACCTCTGTCTCGACGGAAGTAATAATATACGCATGCAGATACTTGCCGAATACCGCCCCCACAAGGGCACCAATAATCGTCAGCAGTATATTCTCTCTGTATACATATTCTGCCACTTCCAGATCATAAAATCCAAGCACTTTAATCGTTGCCAGTTCCCTGCGTCGTTCTGTAATATTGATATTATTCAGATTGTACAATACGATAAATGCCAGCATACCGGCGGCAGTCATCAAAATCAGCGTCACAATGTTCAGACTGTTCAGCACTTCCTCAAACTTGCTTCGGACATAATCAGTGGTGGATGTTCCTGATACTGCATTCAATGCCAGTAATTTTGCTGAATAGGATTCGGAATTTTCACTGGTCAGTCCCGGAATGAAAGCTTCTATCTTATTCCATTTCGGCGTCTCACCGAATGTTGTCTCATATAATGCCGGTGACATATACACATAACTCATGAGATAATTCTCCGCAATATGTCCCACCGTAACTTCCTTATCCACATCATTGTCTGTAACAGTAATCTTATCTCCCGTACTCACCCTGAGAAGATTGGCCAGCTTCTCCGTGATAATCACCGTTTCATCATCCATCGCATATGGCGTCCCTGTTTTTCTATCCTGAAGCACCACAAAATCTTTGTAAACTTCTGTATCCTCAGGCACCGTCAGATAAGCTGTATACGAAGTCTCTCCATTGCCCTTGACACTCATACTCATGGAACGCAGTCTGGTATACTGATCCGCCTTTAGACCATTGTTATGACTTAAGAAATCATACAATTCATCCATATCCGCCTCATCTGCATTGTCATCCAGTGTCAGGGTCATGTCGTAGTGGAACAGCTCATCATACTGTCTGTGTGCAACCCCGCTGATAGAGTCTGTCAGTCCAAAAGCAAAGACCACAAGAGCTGTACAGCCGCCGATTCCAAATATAGTCATAAAGAAACGTTTCTTGTAACGGAAAAGATTTCTCACGGCAACCTTGGACGTGAATTTCATATGATGCCAGATAAATCCCACATGTTCCAACAAAATCTTTCGTCCTGCTGCCGGTGCTGAAGGGCGCATCAATTCCGCCGGTGATGCCACCAGTTCTCTGTAACAGGACGCCAGCGCCGCACCAGTCACGCAAATAACAGCTGCACCGGATGCCATGATAGAATAATAAGCATTCAGCGGTGTCAGTACCACAAACAAATTCGGATAGAGTACACGGTAAGCAGCAATGATAACCCATGGCAGCAATTTCTGCCCCAAAACCAATCCGATCAGGCTTCCGATGAGACTGGCCGATAAAGCATAAAAAACATATTTTCTGGCAATGGCCCAATTGCTGTACCCCAAAGCTTTTAGTGTACCGATTTCTGTTCTCTGTGACTCAACCATTCGTGTCATAGTTGTCAGACTCACAAGCGCCGCTACCAGGAAGAAAATCAACGGAAAAATCTTGCCGATAGCACCGATTCTCTCTGCATTCTGCTCATATTCCACATACGCCTGTGTCGAATTTCTGTCCAGAACATACCATTCCGGATAGTCTACATCTGCCAGCTGATCCTCTGCGTCCTGAATTTCTTTCTCCGCGTCAGCAATCTTCTCCTGTGCTTCCTTTTTGCCGGACGCATACTTCTCTTTGGCATCTGCAAGTTCCGACTTTGCATCCGTTAGCTTCTGCTCTGCCGCTGCAAACTGTGCTTCTGCCGAAGCCATCTGAGACTTCAGTTCAGCCTTACCCTTATCAATCTCTGCCTGTCCGCTTTGCAGCTGAGCTTTCGCCTGATCCAGGGCAGCCTTACCGCTGTCTAATTCCTGTTGTTTGCTCTCCAGCTGCTGCCTGCCTGATTCCAACTGACTGCTGCCCGCATCCAGCTGTATCTTAGCCTCTGTCAATTGATTAAAAGTCTCATCCAGCTTGGCCTGCTGACTGTTCAATTCTTTCTGCTGTTCGTTCAATTCTTCCTTCCCGGATGCAATCTGGCTTAATCCTGCCTCTATCTGGTCAAGTCCGCCATCTACCTGGGAAATACCTTCTGCCAGCGCATTCTTCTGCGCATCCAGCTGGGTTAACTGCTCCTGAACAGCTGCAAGCTGGACATCCAGCTGTGCGATCAGAGCTTCATCCGGTTCCTCCTGGGACGCAGCCTCATTCCGCTGTTCTTCCAACGCCTCCTCCTGGGCTTCAAGCTGGGCGATGCCCTGTTCCAGCTCTGTCTGCTGTGCCGTCAAATTCTCCTTCTGTTCCTGCAGCGAAGCCTTCTGTTCATTTAATGCTGCTTCCTGACTTTGCAGTGTTTCCGACGCTTCCGTCAGCTTGGCCTGACCGGCTGTCAGCTGTTCCTGACCGGCATTGGCTGCCTGCAATCCCGCTTCGTACTGCTGCTTCTTCTCCGCCAATGTCTGTGAAGAATCCTCCAATTGCTGTCTGGCTGCCATGATCTGTGTCTGCCCGTCCTGAAGCTTCTGCTCATTAGACGTGATTTCAGCCTGACCATCCTGAAGTTCCTGCTCCCCCGAAGAAAGCTTCGCCTTTGCAGCGGCAATCTGATCTTCATAGACAGCTCTATTGTCATCCAGTTCCTTCTGTCCGTCACTGATCTGCTGTTCTCCATCCTGAATCTGTGCCCAGGCATCATCAAGCTCTGATTCCGCTTCTGCTTTGGCATCTGCCAGTTTGTCACGGGCATCATCTATCTCTGTATTGGCATCATCCATAATCCCATTATATCTGGCTGCCTCACGCTCACTGCTGATGGCTTCCAGCTTTTCCTTCACCTTGTCAACCACGGCTTCATAATCATCTGAATAGGCCTGTTTTGCAGCCGCACCATCCACCGTAATGTAAACTGCGCTGTAGATATCACTCTTAAAAACCTCCGGTGACAGGAAAACAAAAGCATCCGTCTGACCGGTTCCGACTGATGTTGTATCTCTGGTCGTTGTAAAATACTCCGGGCTTGCCGCCACACCCACGATTGTAAATGTCGATTCCGTCAATGTGTCTGACAATTTTTCGCCTTTGCCCGGAGGCACAACCGTGATCTGATCGCCGATATGATATCCGTCCTTCTCAATCAGAAGATGGTCCACAACGCACTCATTGGCATTCTCAATATTCCTTCCTTCTGTTATCTCCAGTTTATTCACTGAAACCGGTTCAGACAAAAAGCGTAATGTCCATTTCTCATTGCCATTCATTACAAAAGCATCATAGCTATGTGCGCCATCCACTTCCTTTACGCCATCCACTTCTGCAATTGCCGTCAGATCCTCCCCAGTCAGTCCCAATGTGGACAGTACCCGAAGATCCATATAATCGGCCTCATCCAGATAGTGATCCAGTGTCAATTTCATATCCGGGCAGGTGGCCCTGATACCTGCCAGAAAAGCAACACCCAATGCTACAATCAGAAGAATGGACACATATCTATTGAGTGTATACTTTATCTCTCTGAAAAAATCTTTGTTTATTGCATTTCTCATAGATGCTCTCCTACCATTCAATAGTCTCTACCGGACGCGGATCCGGATTCACCGTCATCTCACTGACTCTTCCGTTCTTAATCTGGATCACCCTGTCCGCCATCGGCGCAATGGCCAGGTTATGGGTAATAACGATCACCGTCATACCATGCTTATGACAGGTATCCTGCAGCAATTTCAAAATTGCCTTACCGGTCTGATAATCCAAGGCACCGGTGGGTTCATCACATAAGAGCAGCTTCGGATTCTTGGCAAGAGCACGTGCGATCGCTACCCTTTGCTGTTCACCCCCTGAGAGCTGTGAGGGGAAATTATACATACGGTCTTCCAGGCCCACATCCTTCAGAACCTCTTTCGCATCCATGGGATGCTTGCTGATCTGCAATGCCAGTTCCACATTCTCCAGGGCGTTCAGATTCTGGATCAGGTTATAAAACTGAAAAACAAAACCAATGTCATCCCGGCGGAACTTTGTCAGCTGTCGTCTGTTATAAAGGCTGATATCCCGTCCGTCCACAATGAGCTTGCCTGATGCCACTCGGTCCATACCGCCCAGCATATTACGTACCTGCGCTTTACCGGCACCGATCGGCTCACCGCGCCGCACAACAACCCCCCCGCCCAGCACCGCCGCCGCGAGCGGCGGGGCCGTCGGGTCGGGCAGCAGGGGGGAAAACCCCCCCCACAGGCGGAAGACCCGGGCCAGGCGGAGGCGGGCGATCCCCGCCGAGAGCAGGAAATCCCACCCCAAAAATTTAAACGCCAGCGCGTAACTTA
>OBLO01001346.1_pt1 | contig 21495 bp, 17 predicted proteins | sample 1519401 | NCBI WGS metagenome assembly OBLO01 (sample SAMEA2602897, study PRJEB22501) | metagenome | reverse complement strand
CAAAGCGGCACATCCGTGATTATTAAGTAAAACCCTATTTCCACCCCCTCCGCCCTCGGGCGGAGGGGGCAATCAAAGGGCATATCGTCGACACAAGCTTTGTATCTTTCCGCCCGCCGTAAGCGGCAGGCGTCAATCACGGTGCTGTGTCTCCTCTCCCCAACAAAACCGCTTGTTTTGTCGGGGACCCCGGATGAATATGCCTTTTGATTGCCTATACAAATTCCATCGAAAACTGAGCGCAATGTAATGAAGGTGTACCCCGTCTTCCTCCACCGGGTGAAGCACGCAGCAAAGGAGGTGCAGAAGCCATGGGTTTCTGCCGGCGTTCTTTGGAAACCACCTCGCTGTATCCGCCACAGGCGGATACAGCGAGGTGGTTTCGGGGAAGTGTCCCGGTTTCCATGCCGCAGCGTGGCTGGAGATCGGCTGACACGACGGTGCAGACTTTCTGCCGCTATTGGCAGAAAGCTGCCCTCCGGAGGCACAATACAAAAACACCCCAACAAAATAGCAGCCCCTCCGCCGCAAGGCGGAGGGGCTGCTATTTCATAAGCTGCTTTCCAAGAGGAGCTTACTTCTGATCGCAGTTGGGGCAGTGGCCATTCTCATCCAGATGAGCGCCGCAGCGGGTGCAGAAGCTGGGCGCCGCGGGAGCCGCCTGCTCAGCGGGCTGGAAGGGAGTCGACCGCTGGGCAGGAGCCGCAGGAGCCACGGGCGTCACCGGAGCAGCGGGCTGGGAGGGCTGGGTACGGTGCAGCTCCGGCACGGCGAACAGGTCGGCGTCGGCGCTGCGCTCGTTCTGGTTTTTCAGCTTGCGGTTGATGGAGATGACGTTCTTCAGCAGCAGGACCGCCATCATCAGCAGCTCATAGCACAGACGTACCGCAATGGGGCCCAGCACCATCAGCAGGATGCCGTAGCCGCCCAGCCAGTGACGGCCGGTCCAGGTCTCCGGAGCCATGAACAGCATGAAGAAGCCGCACAGAATGAGGTAGGCCGTCACGAAGATGTATAGAGCCTGCAGGATCTTCTCCACGATCAGGAACTTAAAGTTCACGGCGTCGTGGAGGAACTTGCCGAAGCGGCCCAGCTTCTCCCGCTTGCTCTCCGGTACCACCAGAATGAAGGCCGCCACCGTGGCGATGATGGCGAGGATCGTGGCGATGATGCCGAAAGCACCCATATTGGCGCTCAGAGCGCTCAGACTGGTCATAGGATTCATAAGTACCATTCCTTTCTCTATGTGTGTGATCTCTATCTCCATAGCTTTGCCGGATTTCGACAAAACTACGAGGATATCGTATCACGAAAGGGGAAGCTTGTCAACATCCGACCAAAGTGGACAGAAGCAGGACGGATATCCACTTGACAAATGGTCCCAAAATGGGTATATTATGTACCAGTCAAGTGAATATCTTCCACCTTGGGGGAGTAATTCCACTTCGCAGCCTGCGGAGTGAGGCAGTTTCGTCAAACCGGCGTTCAGGCGCCCGGACTGCTTTGAAAGAATGAGACTCATGCGTGGGCTTCGGCCTGCGCATGAGTTTTTTTGTTGCGCCGGGTGGGTAAAATGGAGATGGGGGAAGGACCCCCGAAGAAGGAGTGGTTGGATGCAAAAGGAATACACCCAAACAAAGGAACAGGTGCTGGAGGGCCTGCGGACAGACCGGCAGGGCCTTTCGGCGCAGGAGGCGGAGAAGCGCCTTCGGGAGCACGGGGAGAACCGTCTGAAGGAGGCGGAGAAGCTGACCTTGTTTCAGCGGTTCGTGCAGCAGCTGAAGGATCCCATGCTGCTGATCCTGCTGGCGGCGGCAGCGGTGTCCGCCGTGACCAATATCCTGTCCCATGAGAGCTTTACGGAGGTCATCATCATCCTGCTGGTGGTGCTGCTGAACGCCGTTCTGGGCGTGGTGCAGGAGAGCAAGGCGGAGGCCGCCATTGAGGCTCTCCAGACCATGACCGCCGCCACCTGCAAGGTGCTGCGGGACGGGCAGCAGGTGACCATGGAGAGCCGCCTGCTGGTACCCGGCGACGTGGTGCTGCTGGAGGCGGGCGACGCCGTCCCGGCGGACGGGCGCATTTTGGAGAGCGCCTCCATGAAGATCGAGGAGGCAGCCCTCACCGGCGAGAGTGTCCCCGTCAGCAAGTTTACGGAGCCCCTCGCCGGGGAACAGGTGTCGCTGGGCGACCGGAAGAACATGGCCTACATGGGCTCGGCGGTGGTATACGGCCGGGGCCGCATGGTGGTCACCGCCACGGGCATGGACACGGAGATGGGCAAGATCGCCGGTGTGCTGGCCCAGACGGAGCAGGAGGAGACGCCCCTGCAGCGTAAGCTGACCCAGTTGGGCAGCACCCTATCCAAGATGGTGCTGGCCATTTGCGTGTTCATCTTTGTATTTGACCTGCTGGTGGCGGGTTCCCTGACGCTGGAGAGCGTGTTGGAGACCTTCATGGTGGCAGTGTCGCTGGCGGTGGCCGCCATTCCGGAGGGCCTTGCCACGGTGGTGACGGTGGTGCTCTCCATCGGTGTCACCAAGATGAGCCAGCACAACGCTGTGATCCGCCGTCTGACGGCGGTGGAGACGCTGGGCTGCACGCAGGTCATCTGCTCCGACAAGACCGGTACCCTCACACAGAATAAAATGACGGTGGTGGAGCACACCGGCCCGGAGGGACTGCTGGGTACCGCTATGACCCTCTGCAACGACGCCGTGGAGAATCCCGACGGCACGGTGCAGGGCGAGCCCACGGAGGCGGCGCTGGTGCGCTTCGGCGTGGACAGCGGGCTGGATAAGAACCGGCTGGAGCAGGAGCAGCCCCGTGCGGCGGAGGCTCCCTTCGACTCCTCCCGGAAGATGATGTCCACCATCCACCGCATGGATAACGGCTTCATTCAGTACACCAAGGGCGCACCGGATGAGGTGCTGCGCCGCTGCACCCGATATGAGGAGAACGGCCAGATGCTGCCCATGACCGAGGAGAAGCGGCAGGAAATTCTGGCGCAGAACAAGGCCATGGCGGATAAGGCTCTGCGTGTGCTGGCGGCGGCCATCCGCCTGTGGGAGGGCGGCCTGCCCAAGGACGACAGCCCGGAGTATCTGGAGCAGGATTTGTGCTTCGTGGGTCTGGCGGGCATGATCGACCCGGTGCGTCCGGAGGTGAAGGCCGCCATCCAGCAGTGCCGCACGGCAGGCATCCGGCCGGTGATGATCACCGGCGACCACAAGGATACCGCCGTGGCCATCGCCAAGGAGTTGGGGATATTGGACGATCCCTCGCAGGCCGTTACCGGCAGCGCTCTGGACAGCCTCAGCGACGAGGAGCTGGCCAAGGAGGTGGAGAAGTACAGCGTGTACGCCCGCGTGCAGCCGGAGCATAAGGTCCGCATCGTTAACGCATGGCGCAAGCGGGGGGCCGTGACGGCTATGACCGGCGACGGCGTCAACGACGCCCCGTCTATCAAGTCCGCCGACATCGGTGTGGGCATGGGCATCACCGGCACCGACGTCACCAAGAATGTGGCGGATATGGTGCTGGCCGACGACAACTTTGCCACCATCGTGGGCGCCGTAGGCGAGGGCCGCCGTATCTACGACAATATCCGCAAGGCCATTCAGTTCCTGCTGGCCTCCAATATGAGCGAGGTGCTGGGCGTGTTCGTGGCTACGCTGCTGGGCTTTACCCTGATGAACCCGGTGCATCTGCTGTTCATCAACCTCATCACCGACTGCTTCCCGGCGCTGGCGCTGGGTCTGGAGAAGGGGGAGCCGGACGTGATGGAGCGGCCGCCCCGCCCCTCTGATGACGGCATTTTCGCCGGTGGTCTGGGCTGGGACATCGCCTATCAGGGCATCCTCATTACCGTTATCACGTTGGTCTCCTACATCATCGGCCACTGCATGGAGGTGGGGTATTTCGAAATGCCCAAGGGCGTCTCCGACGACGGCATGACCATGGCCTTCCTGACCATGAGTATGTGCGAGATCTTCCACAGCTTCAATATGCGCTCTCAGCGGCGCAGCGTGTTCAGCCTGCCCAGTCACAACAAGGTGCTGTGGTTGGCCATGATCGGCAGTCTGCTGCTGACCACCGTGGTGCTGGAGGTGCCTTTCATCGCCAACGCCTTCGGATTTACGCCGGTGAGCTGGACGGAGTACGGTATTGCGCTGGGTCTGGCGGTGCTGGTGATCCCTGTGGTGGAGATCGTAAAAGCCTGCCAGCGGGCCCATGGCCGGAGAAAGAAACAGCTTTAAGCCTGTCGGATCACATCCGCCGGGGCGGCTTTTGCCGCCCCGGCGCTCTGTCAGAACCCTATAAAATGCCGGGTCACCGCCCGGCGTTTTTCTTTCTGCGGGAATTTGCGCGGCGGCGGAAAGCGTGGTATAATTACCTATTATGACAAATTCCTCGGAAGGAGGCGTATCTATATGAGCGATGAACGGATGGAGCAAAACCGGCAGCCGGAAAAGACAGATGTGGTGTTCTTTTCCCCGGAGATGCTGCGCCTGGCGGATCAGCACCGGCGGGAGCAGCAGGAGCGGCTGGAGAACTGCCGCCAGGCGGCCCAGAATGGTGACTGCGCCGCAGCGGTGCAGATGGGACTGCATTATTTTTACGGCACCGGCGGCGTGAAGAAGGACCCGGACAAGGCCTTTGCATGGTTCAGCCGCACGGAACCGGACGACCCTACGGCCCTTTACTGGCTGGCGGTGTGCCACGACAACGGCACCGGCGTGGAGCGTGACCCGGTGCGGGCCTTTGAACTGTTTCAGGAGAGTGCCAAGCTGGGCTATCTGCCGGCGGTGTGCGATCTGGGCGTGTGCTACGAAAACGGGCAGGGAACGGAGAAGGATCTGGACCGGGCCATCCAGTGTTATCGCCATGCGGCGGAGGAGGGCTATGCGCAGGGACAGTGCAATCTGGGGGCCATGTATTACTTCGGCGTGGGGGTGGAGAAGGACTATGGGCAGGCGGCCCGGCTCTTCACCCAAGCGGCGGAGCAGCGGCATCCACGGGCGCAGTTCCTGCTGGGTCTGTGCTATGAGTTCGGCAACGGCGTGGAGCAGGATGCCAAAAAGGCGGCGCTTCTGTATCAGGAGGCCGGGAAGGGCGGCAGCGCTGAGGGCCTGTGTGCTCTGGGCGTGCTGCACCACGCCGGAAAGGGCGTGGAGAAGGACGATCGCCGTGCGGCGGAGCTGTTTCGTCAGGCAGCGGAGCTGGGTCTGCCCAGAGCGCAGCTGTTTCTGGGTCACTGCTACGACGACGGCATGGGGGTGGATCAGTCGCCGCCTCAGGCGGTGGAGTGGTTCCGTCAGGCGGCGCAGACGGGCTATCCCGACGCCGTGATGCAGCTGGGGCTGTGCTATCTGTACGGTCACGGGACAGCGACCGACGAGAAGCAGGCGGCGGAGCTCTTTCAGCAGGCCGCCTCGGCGGGGAACATCCGGGCCATGAACGAGCTGGGGCTGTGCTATGAGGCGGGCCGTGGCGTGGAGAAGGACATCCACCGTGCGGCGGAGCTGTACCGTCAGGCGGCGCAGGCCGGTATGGCGGCGGCGCAGTGTAATCTGGGCGTGCTGTACCGGGAGGGCCTCGGCGTAGAGCAGGACGACCGCAAGGCGGCGGCCCTGTTCCGGGCATCGGCAGGACAGGGCTTTGCCCGTGGACAATTCCTGCTGGGGCTGCACTTGGAGGACGGCCGGGGCATCGACCGGAATGAAAAGCAGGCGGCGCAGGAGTACCGCCGTGCGGCGGGACAGAGCTATCCCAACGGAATGGCGGCGCTGGCCCGGTGCTATGAGCACGGCGTCGGGCTGGAGCGCAACCCCTATCTGGCGGCGGATCTCTATGACCGGGCAGCCCGCCGGGGCCATGTGGGGGCGGCCTATGCCCTGGGGAATATGCTGCTCTCCGGCGACGCCATCGGGCAGGACCCGGCCCGCGCGCTGGAGCTGTACCAGCAGGCGGCACAGGCCGGACACATGGGCGCTCTGCGGCAGGTGGGCCGGTGCTATCAGAAGGGGAAGGGCTGCCAAAAGGACGAGGCCAAGGCCTTTGACTGCTTCCGGCGCAGCGCCGAGGGCGGAGACGGTCCGGCGGCGGTGTCGCTGGGGTACTGCTATGAAAAGGGCAGCGGCTGCCCGGCGGATGCCGCCCAAGCGGCTCACTGGTACGAGGAGGCGGCCCGTCGGGGCCTGCCGCTGGGGCAGTACGATCTGGGCTGCCTGTACGAGGCAGGACAGGGCGTTCCACGGGATCGGAGGAAGGCACTGGAGCTGTTTCGGCAGGCGGCACAGGAGGTCCCGGAGGCCCGACAGGCGGTCCGGCGGCTGGAAAAAGCCGGCAGAGCCAAGCGGATCGTGGGCTGGTTGCTGGTGGCCTATGCCATGCTCATGGGAGCAGGACTATGGGAGGGCAGCGCCGGGGACCGGATCATCTGGCTGGCGGCAATGGCCCCTCCGGCGGTGGCCGGAGGGTGCTGCCTGCACGATGGCCACCGTCAGGCACCGCCGCTGGGCAGGATCGGGCGGATCGCCCTGACGGTCTTAGGGGCCGTGCTGGCCTTCTTCTTTGTGGTGGGGATCGTGGTGCTGCTGGACCCGGCGGAGGCGGTGGACGGCGCCGACGTGTGGCTCACCGGCTGCGCCGGTGTCGGTGCGGCGACCATGCTGCTGGGCGGCCTGTGGAAGCCCCGTACATAAAATCGCAGCGGGGGCGTGTACCAAACGGTACACGCCCCCGCTGCATATGAGAAAGAGAGAGACTCGAAGAAAGCTTCGTTATTTCATCGATCAATGACGGCCGAAGAAGTAGTCGTACAGGTCGCTGTACCCGTTCCCGTTATAGCCGTTACTGTCGTTATTGTCGTTATTGTAGCCGTTGCCGCTGCTCTGGCTGCTGTCCGTGGTGTCGTCGGTGGTCTGGGGCTGTGCGTCGAAGGTCAGCTGGGTGGTGATCTCCTGACCGTCCCGCAGAACGGTGAGGGTCACGGTGTCCCCGGCCTTGAAGCCCTTCTTGGCGGCGGACAGATCCTCCATAGAGGTGATCTGAGTATCGTTGAGCTTGGTGATGACGTCGCCCAGCTTCAGGCCCGCCTTATCCCCGGCGCCGCCGTCCTCCACGGAGTAAACGAACACGCCCTCGGTGGCATTGATCTTATACTGCGCCGCCATCTGCTGGGTCATAGTGCCGGCGGTGATGGCCATATAGGCCTTGTCGGTGACGGAGCCGTTCTCCATGATGTCGCTGATGATGGACTGCACGTCATTGATGGGAATGGCAAAGCCCAGACCCTCCACCGTGGTATCGGCGTAGCTGGAGTACTTGGCGGACACGATGCCCACCACCTCGCCGTACAGGTTCATCAGGGGGCCGCCGGAGTTGCCGGGGTTGATGGAGGCGTCCACCTGGATCATATTGAAGGGAGTACCCTCCACGTTGATGGCACGGTTCACGCAGGAGACGATGCCGGAGCTCATGGAGAAGGTCAGCTCGCCCAGCGGGTTACCGATGGCCATCACGTTGTCGCCCACGTTGACATCGGTGGAGTTGCCCAGAGTCACAGCCGGCAGATCCTTGGCGTCGATCTTCAGCACAGCTACATCGTAATCGCTGTCGCTGCCCACCAGCGTGGCGGGATAGGTGTCGCCGTTATAGAGGGTGACGTTGATGGAGCTGGCGTTGGCTATCACGTGCTGGTTGGTGACGATGTAGCCGTCGGCGGTGTAGATGAAGCCGCTGCCGGAGGAGGCGGACTCGGTCTGCTGGCCGAAGATGTTGGTGGACACGGCGGAGCAGTTGATGGAGACCACACTGTTGACCGTGGAGGCGTACACCTCGGCGGGACTCATCAGCGTCTGTCCGTCCACCTTCTTGACGTTGACGGTAGTGGCGGTGCGGTTGCTCTGCTGCACGGTGGTCTTACCGGTGCTGCTGCCGTTCTGGGCCAGAATGGCGCCGCCGAAGCCGCAGGCTGCACTGATGACGGCACAGCTGAGGAGCAGGGCCACCACACGACCTATACCGCGGTGGTGCTTCTTGGGCTGCGCCGGGGTGTTTGTCACCACCGGATCGGCGGCGGGCTCCACGATGGACCCGGCCGCAGACTCTGCGTGAGATCCTGCGTTGGGATCACGATAGCTGAAGTGATACAGGTTGTTCTCGTCATGAAACTCGTTGGACATATGAAAAACCTCCTTTTGGGATATTGCCCATGGCGGGGAACTGTGCTATGATGTTTAGCGCCGTTCCGTTTCTTTGTCTATTATCATACCCGGAAAGCTTAATGTAAGCTTTAAGAAACGGATTTTTCTTTGAACATTTTGTAAAGGAGGTGCCGCCGTGCTGAAGCTGGAGGGCCTGAAGCTGGCCCCGGAGGAGAAGGAGGCGGCCCTGCACCGGAGAGCAGCCCGGTTGCTGCGCATCCCGGAGGAGGACGTGCTGTCGGTGCAGGTGCTGCGCCGCTCCATCGACGCACGGGAGGAGCTGCATCTGGTGTACACCGTGGCGGCGGAGGTGCGGCAGGAGAAGCAGGTGCTGCGCCGCTGCCGGGATCGGCGGGTCAGCCGCTTCGCCCCGGAGCGGTATGCTCTGCCGGAGGTGCTGTCTTCGCCGGAGGTGCCGCCGGTGGTGGTGGGCGCCGGGCCGGGCGGCCTGTTTGCGGCGCTGGTGCTGGCCCGATGCGGCCTGCGCCCCATTCTGCTGGAGCGGGGGCGGGACACCACCGCCCGCCAGAGAGACGTGGAGACCTTCTGGCGCACCGGCGTGCTGGATCCGGAGTCCAACGTACAATTCGGAGAGGGGGGAGCCGGAGCCTTCTCCGACGGGAAGCTGAACACCGGCACCAAGGACCTGCGCCACCGGTGGATCTTAGAGGAGCTGGTGCGCTGCGGTGCGCCAGAGAGTATTCTGACGGATGCCAAGCCCCATGTGGGGACGGATATGCTGCACATTGCCCTGCAAAACCTGCGGCAGGAGCTGCTGTCGCTGGGGGCGCAGGTGCGCTTCGGCCACCGGCTGGAAGGACTGGAGAGCCGGGATGGCGTTCTGACGGGGCTGCACGTCCGGGCAGGAGAGGGGACGTACCGTCTGCCGGTGCGGGCGGTGGTGCTGGCGCCGGGCCACAGCGCACGGGATACCTTCCAAATGCTGTACGAGGCCGGGGTCCCCATGGAGGCCAAGCCCTTCGCCGTGGGGGTTCGCATCGAGCACCGCCAGCGGGACATGGACGCCGCCCAGTACCGGCAGTATGCGGGGCATCCGTGCCTGCCGGCCTCCACATATAAATTGTCGTGCCATACAGCGGCGGGTCGGGGCGTGTTCTCCTTCTGCGTTTGCCCCGGCGGACAGGTGGTGGCGGCGTCCTCGGAGCCGGGGCGTGTGGTGACCAACGGCATGAGCCACTACGCCCGCAGCGGCGAGAACATCAACGGCGGGATGCTGGTGGGCGTCACACCGGAGGACTTCGGCACGGATCATCCCCTGGCGGGGGTGGCGTGGCAGCGGCAGCTGGAGGAGGCGGCCTTCCGGCTGGGGGGCGGCGGATTCCTGGCTCCCTGCCAGCGGGTGGAGGACTTTCTGGCCCACCGCCCCTCCACGGGGCCGGGAGCGGTGCTGCCCAGCTATCGCCCCGGCGTCACGTGGTGCGACCTCCATGGCTGTTTGCCGTCGTTTCTCACGGGGGCCATGGAGGAGGCGCTGCCCCTGCTGGAGCGGAAGCTCCGGGGCTATGCCCAGCCGGATGCCCTTTTGACGGCGGTGGAGACCCGCTCCTCCTCGCCGGTACGCATCCTGCGGGATGAGAGCGGACAAAGTGCGCTGCGGGGGCTGTACCCCTGCGGCGAAGGGGCAGGCTATGCCGGAGGCATCCTGTCCGCCGCAGCGGACGGTATGCGCTGCGCAGAAAAAATCTGGGAGGTATATTCATGATGAGAAAGCTTGCAGTGGTGGCGGATTACCTGAACGACAGCCACCGTGCTCATATCGAGAAGATGGCCGGGGACGCCGGCTTCACCGTGGACTATTTCACCGAGGGCCATCTGCCCCAGGACCGGGCGGGGGAGTATGAGGTGATCTACGGCACCGTCCCCCCCAAGGAGCTGAAGGCTGCCACGGCCCTGCGGTGGTTCTGCTGCGCCTATGCCGGCATGGATCAGTGGAAGGACGATGCCCTGTACCACAGCCCGGAGGTGATGCTCTCCAACTCCTCCGGAGCCTACGGCGTGACCATCAGTGAGCACATGGTCATGGTGACGCTGATGCTGCTGCGGCAGATGCCCACCGTGCAGGAGTGGATGCACCGCCACGATTGGAGCGATGAGAAGCCCCCCATGCGCTCCGTCTGCGGCAGCCGCATCACGGTGCTGGGTACCGGTGACATCGGCACGTCCTTTGCCCGCCGGGTGAAGGCCATGGGGGCCAAGACCGTGACGGGTGTCTCCCGCAGCGGCCGCCATGTGGACGATGCCTACGACGCCATGTATACCACGGCGCAGCTGGATCAGGTGCTGCCGGAGACGGAAATTCTGGCCATGGCCCTGCCCGGCACGGCGGAGACGGAGGGCATCCTCTCCCGCAGCCGCATCGCCCTGCTGCCCAAGGAGGCGGTGGTGGTGAACGTGGGCCGCGGCACCGCCATCGATCAGGACGCCCTGATGGAGGCCCTGAACGCCGGACGGCTGGCCGGTGCGGCGCTGGATGTGGTGCGCCCGGAGCCTCTGCCTCCGGAGCATCCCCTGTGGAACACCAAAAACCTCCTGTTGACGCCTCATCTCTCCGGCTTCATGTCGCTGGGCATCACACGGGATACGGCGGTGGCCCTCTTCTGCGAGGATTTCGAGAACTACATCGCCGGCCGGCCCCTGAAGCGGCTGGTGGACCGCCGCAAGGGCTATTGATAACGGGATATAGAAGTATATAGGAACAGGGTCTGCCGCTATGCGGCAGGCCCTGTTCCTTTGTGCCGCCCCGAAGGGCTTCCTGTTACAGGCTATACCGCAGCGTGCGGTACAGCCGCTGGGTACACCGGGCCAGCGTCCGGGATACCGTGGACTTGCTGATCCCCAGCTCCTGTGCGATGTCCGTGACCCGTTTGCCCTGGGTGAAGTGCATCCGCAGCAGCTGCCGCTGCCGGGGCGTCAGCTCCTCCTCCACCGCCAAGGGCAGATTCACCAGCAGACGCCGGATCTGCTGGCGGTTGTCCTCCTGCTGTCCCTGCTGCCACAGCTGCAGGCTGGCGATATCCAGCGGGTCATAGCGGCCGGAGCCGTCAGATACGGTATGCCGCATAGCGGTGGCACCCCCTGTCATAGTAGTGGGCGGTGTGATACGCCAGCTCACGGGCCTGCCGCCGCAGGGGCATCAGCTCCCGGATGCGCCGCTGCAGACACAGCACCTCCTCCGGGTCCGGGGCCGTCAGCGCCCGCTGATGCAGCTGCCGGATGCGCTCGCCGATAGCGTCGGCGCTGGCGGCATAGTCGTGGGACATTTCCTGCAAGGTCATAGAACTTCCTCCTTCCGATCTCCCCATGTTCCTCCTATGTACGGCGAAAAAATTCGCCGGGAACGCAAAAATACTGTTGACAAACGGGCCTTCATCTGGTAGTATAGATTCGCTGGTCAAATGCTGGTGTAGCTCAGCTGGTAGAGCAGCTGATTTGTAATCAGCAGGTCGGGGGTTCGAATCCGTCCACCAGCTCCAATTTGATATGGGGGATTTCCCGAGTGGCCAAAGGGGACAGACTGTAAATCTGCTGGCAACGCCTTCGGTGGTTCGAATCCACCATCCCCCACCAAGCCGACGAGTCTTGCAAAAGACCCGTCGGCTTTCCTTTTGCCCGGAAGCTGATGCCGCCTTCCGACGGGGCGCAGGAACGATCCTCCGGCCCAGCGGTTCTAAATACCAGTAGCTTTGGATATGATACCCTTGTGATGCCAGTATTCTTGTGAGTAAACTAAGACTATCACAAGAATCTTGTTATGTCAAGAGGGAATTAACAAGTTTCTTGTTAAAATGCCTTGACAGAAAACAAGAAATATGGTAGCATCACAGTGAAACCGTCGAAAGAAGTCGAAGGAGGGCGTGACCATGAGCTTTGGCGATCAGCTGAAGAAGCGCCGGGAAGAGCTGGGCCTGTCCCGCTCGGAGCTGGCGGACCGGCTGGGGGTATCCCGGTCGGCGGTGGGCAATTATGAGACCGGCGTCAGCGCTCCCAAGGAGGAGGTGCTGCTGCGGCTGTTCGATGCCCTTCATGTGGAGCCCAACTACCTGTATCGGGATGCCTACCGGGGCGGGGGAGAGGGGGTCAGCGACGAGGAGCGGAGCCTGCTGGAGAAGTACCGACGGTTGGGCCTCTCCGGGCGCCAGACCCTCCACACCGTGGCGGATGCGCTGGGGACCATGCAGCAGGAGCTGCAGGCCGCCGCCCCGGAGCCTGCGCCCCGTGTCATCCCGCTGTATTGCTCCCCGGCTGCAGCGGGCTATGCTGCCCCGGTATTCGGGGAGGATTATGAGCCCTTGCCCGTCACCGGTGAGGTCCCCACAGGGGCGGAGTTGGCGGTGCGGATCCAGGGCGACTCCATGGAGCCCTATATCCACGACGGCTCGGTGGTGTACGTGAACCACGACCCCCTGCGGGCGGGAGACGTGGGCATCTTCTGCGTGGACGGCGATATGCTCTGTAAGCAGTACTACCGGGATCCGCTGGGGGTGGTGTATCTGTTCAGCCTCAACCGCCGCCGGGCGGATGCGGACGTGATCCTGCCCCCCAGCAGCGGCCGCAGCCTCACCTGCTTCGGCCGGGTGATGCTCCACGGCCTGCCCATACCGGAATAAAAAAGACCCGCCGGAAAACCAATGGCTTTCCGACGGGTACTTTTTTCCCGCTCTCACAAAATAAAGCCGCCGTCGCAGGTCAGCACCTGCCCGGTGATGAAGTCCGCCTTGTCCGAGGCCAGAAACGCCACGGCGTGGGCGATGTCCTCCGGCGTTCCCAAGCGGCCCATGGGAGTCTCCTGCGCCAGCTGGGGCAGTACCTCGGCGGGCAGGGCGTCCAGCATATCCGTGCGGATGACGCCCGGCGCCACGCAGTTCACCCGGATGTGGGTGGGGGCCAGCTCTGCCGCCAGAGACCGGGTCAGGCCGATGAGGGCCGCCTTGGTGCAGGAGTAGGTGACCTCGCAGCTGGCGCCCCGCAGTCCCCAGATGGAGGAGGTGTTGATGATGCACCCCTCGTGGTGGTGCAGCATGGCAGGCAGCACCGCCTGAATGGCGTGGTAGGCGCCGTCTACGTTGACGGAGAAGTAGCGGTGCCACAGCTCATCGGTGATGTCCTGAAATAGGGCCTGTCCCGCCACACCGGCGTTGTTCACCAGCAGCGCTACCGGGCCGAAGGCATCCTCCACCTGCCGGACCATGGTATTCACCTGTTCCCGGCAGGCCACATCCGCCTGCACCGCCATCACCCGGCAGCCCTCCCCGGTGAGCTGTTCCACCAGTGACCGGGCGCAGTCCTCCCTCTCCCGATAGTTGATACATACGGCCCAGCCCTGCCGGGCCAGTTCCGTGGCCACGGCCCGGCCGATGCCACGGGAGGAGCCCGTGACCAGTGCGATTTTCTCCATGAAGTGTTCCTCCTTGTGCGCCTGCGATGTTCTTTGACAGCAGTATAACAAAAACTTTTCAGATTGGCAAGAAAAGTGTTGACAAACGGGGGACTTTCCGGTAGAATACTTTTGTTCGCACGGTTAGCTCAGCTGGTAGAGCACATGCTTGACGTGCATGGGGTCACAGGTTCGAGTCCTGTACCGTGCACCACACGTCAAAGTCCCGGAATCACTACGGTTCCGGGACTTTCGTTATTTTGACGAACTTGGTGTTTGGAAGAATCTCCCAAATCACCTGAAAAGTTACGAAAATTGTAGATCGCTCACCGCAAAAAAACAGGCGGCCCCTTATGCTGATGGGGGCCGCCTGTTTTTGCATATCCGGATGCTTAAGAATCCGTCCTGCACATGAGATAGTCCAGCGTCACACCGTATACATCGGCCAGAGACACAAGTGCTTCCATGTTCGGCTCATTCTTGCCGATCTCATAGCCGGACAGAGTAACGACATTGATTCCCGTTCGCTCTGCTACATCCTGCTGCTTCAATCCGCATTTTAGCCGTGTCTCCTGTAACCGCTTGGCTACGCTTGCCTTGCGCTGCTTGCGCCGCTGCGTGTATGCGCTGGCTGCGTTGAATTCGGCTCTGGCTGCGCCAGACTTTCCCATTTGCAGAAAGCCCGCAATGCCCGCAGAGACTTCCGGGAATAGCGAATGACCACTGTTCCATGCAGAGACCTTGCTGCTGAGACTTTCCGGACTTGCAGAAAGCCCCCGGTGTCCGCCATGGCTTGTCCTACTTGATGGATGGCGCCAGAAACCTCTTTGCTGTTGTCGGTGATTTCAACGTTCATCACAACATCCCTCTTGACTTTTTTTCGGGAATTGCATATACTGACAGTGAGGAAACTCATGTTTCCGTTTTTCGAGCCGAACCTCTTCCCGTTACTGGAGGGGGGGCGGCTCATTTTTTATATCGCCGCGCAAAAGGACAGGCCCGTTATGCAGCGCAATTATATCTGCATTAAAGGATTTGCTTCTTGTTGCTCTCGCATCCAATACATCAATTAGTTTTTGCTTATCAATCCCATACTGCCCAACAAATGGGGTGCAGTTCAGATCACCCGGTGTCCTTTTTATCCCCGAAGGGCTGGAAAAAACCATCGTGAGAAAATTTTCGCACCCTGCCTGCCGAAGTACCTCCGCTCCGTGAGGATTTTGTATCACACCCGAAAAAACTGCCAAATTGTACCATTTGCCCACGTGACTTGAAAGACACTTCGCTGCTCTGCGCAGTTTCCACGAAAAAGTCTGCAGAATCATTCTATAATACAGGACTACAAGCAGCATAAACGGACGAACTTTGTTAAATAATAGTTAATATATACGACGAGATAAGTTTTTTGATTGTTAAACTTTAGTCAACTTTACGGTTGCAATTTTTTTATTACGGAGATAGAATAGTATCAACATCCGATGTGTGTGTTGTTCCGCCACGGGCGGCATTCAAGATGTAAGGAGAAAAAGTATGTTCAAGAGATTCACCAACGCTTGCGTGCGTGTTGTGAACCGCTGGCTGCCGGATGCATTCCTGTTTGCCGTCATCCTGACCTTCGTGGTCTATGTGGCAGCCATGTTCGCCACCGGCATGGGTCCCATCAAGGTGCTGGCTGCATGGGGCAATTCCGACGGCTTCTGGGGTCTGCTGGCCTTTTCCATGCAGATGGCTCTGGTGCTGGTGCTGGGTTCCGCCATGGCTTCCGCCAAGCCCTGTAAGAAGGTGCTGCGGAAGGCCGCTGGTCTGTGCCACAATAATATGCAGGCCATCGTCATCACCACCATGGTCTCCACCGTGTGCTGCTGGCTCAACTGGGGCTTCGGTCTGGTGGCCGGTGCGCTGCTGGCCAAGGAGGTGGCCAAGCGGGTCCCCACCGTGGACTATCCCTTGCTGATCGCCTCTGCCTATTCCGGCTTCGTCATCTGGCACGCCGGTCTCTCCGGATCCATTCCCCTGACGCTGGTCACCGGCGCCAAGTTCGGTGAGGTCACCTATCAGGCCGCCATCACCGAGACCATCTTCCACCCCATGAACATCATCATGTGCGCCGTGGTGCTGCTGGCCATGCCCTTCATCAACTACGCCATGCACCCTGACCGGGAGCGTGCCGTCACCATCGATCCCACCCTGCTGGTGGAGGACGAGGATAAGACCTACGAGATCAACACCCCCGCTGAGAAGCTGGAGCATTCCAAGATCCTGTGGGGCATCCTGTGCCTGGCCTTTCTGGTGTATATCATCTACTACTTCATCACCAACGGCTTTACGCTGGGCCTGAACATCGTGAACATGATCTTCATGTTCCTCGGTGTCCTGCTCCACGGCGACCTGCGCCGCTATGTGGACGCTGTGGCGGAAGCCGCCGGCAGCGCCTCCGGTGTGCTGCTGCAGTTCCCCTTCTATGCCGGTATCATGGGTATGATGGTGGTGCAGAATGAGGCCGGTGTGTCTCTGGCAGGCGTCATCTCCCAGTTCTTCGTGAACATCTCCAACAACGTCACCTTCCCCATGCTGTCCTTCCTGGCAGCCGGTATCGTGAACTTCTTCGTTCCCTCCGGCGGCGGCCAGTGGGCCGTGCAGGGTCCCATCATGATGCCCGCCGGTGCAGAGCTGGGCATCGGCGCCGGCCGTACCGCTATGGCCATCGCTTGGGGCGACCAGTGGACCAACATGATCCAGCCCTTCTGGGCGCTGCCCGCTCTGGGTATCGCCAAGCTGTCTGCCCGTGACATCATGGGCTATCTGGTGGTGGTCCTGCTGTTCGTGGGTCTGGTAGCCTGCCTGGGCTTCCTGGCCTGGGGCCTTCTGTTCTGATATCTTCCTATCTTTTCCATACTCCTCAAAGCAAAAGAGGCTGGGTGTCCACCCAGCCTCTTTTGCTGTTTCGATTTTACTTCACCCAGCCCATCAGCTGCACGAAGTTCCAGATGAGCTTGCAGCCATAGAAAATGATCACACCGCCGCACACCTTATTGATGATGTTCAGCACCTTCTCGTTGAATTTGCTGCCCAGCAGCGACACAATGGTGGAGAGCGTCAGAAACCAGATCACCGACGCACTGCCGAAGCCGCAGATAAAGGGCAGATCGCCCCCGGCGGGCAGGCTGGCCCGGAAGGCCCCCAGCATCATGGTGCCGTCGATGATGGCCTGCGGATTGAACCACGTCACCACGAAGGCGGTGGTGAAGAGCTTCCACACCGGCACGTTCACATCCTTGCCGCCCTCCAGCGATGCCCTGGACCGCAGCAGCCCGATACCGATCCAGATGACGATGAGACTGCCCAGCCCCAGAATGACCTTCTGCAGCCACGGCACAGCCTGCATTAAGGCGCCTGCCCCTAAAAAGCAGGAGACACCCAGCGAGACGTCCCACAGAATGACGATCAGCGCCGTCAGATAGACCCGGCTGCGCCTCTGGGTCAGGGCGCTGTTGATGACAAACAGATTCTGCAAGCCAATGGGGGCCACATACGCCAGTCCCATGGTCAGTCCCTGCAAATAGATGTTCATAGCGGTGATTTTCTCCTTTTTAGTTATTTACTCCGATTTTGCTACCTGCTATAATAATAACACATTCTCCCCGAAGCGCAAGAGCGCAGATAAAGCTGAGCAGGTAAGGAGGAACTGACCGTGTCCCATTATGACTGCCCCTGTATGGAGAAATGCCCCCTGCACTACGCCATGTCCCTCATCGGCGGCAAGTGGAAGGTGCAGATCCTGTGCTCCGTCACCAACGCCGGGACCATCCGGTACAATGCCCTGCGGGGCAAGCTGGCTGGTATCAGCAACACCGTGCTGGCCTCGTCCCTGCGGGAGCTGGAGCGGGACGGACTGATCCTGCGCCGGGAGTATCTGGAGGTGCCGGTGCGGGTGGAGTATGCCCCCACCGAGGACTGCCGCCGCCTGCTGCCCATTCTGGAGCAGCTGTCCGACTGGGCGGAGGCCCGTATGCCCGCCGATGAATCCACAACGAAAAAGGAGGAACCGCAATGACCATCCAAGAAGCACTGGAGAAGCTGCAAAGCTATGAGAAAGCCACCTTTGCCCTGAACCACGCAACGGGCCTTATGTACTACGACGGTGCCACCACCGCCCCCAAGGGGACGGCGGAGCTGCGGGGCAGCACTCTGGGTGAGTTCTCCCGCATGGGCTATGAGCTCACCACCGCCCCGGAGACGGTGGAGATGCTCCGCACCCTTATGGAAAACCGTGAGGAGCTGGACCCCGTCACCCGCCGGAAGGCGGAGGAGCTGTGGCGTGACTACGACCGCACCCACCGTGTCCCGGTGGCGGAATACGTAGCCTATCAGGAGCTGTCCGCCAAGTCCGACGCCGTATGGCATGAGGCCAAGGAGAAGAACGACTTTTCCCTCTTCGAACCCTATCTCCAGCAGATGTTTGATGCCAGCCGCCGCATGGCCGGCTACTGGGAGCCGGAGAAGGACCCCTACGAGACCATGCTCTCCACCTTTGAGCGTGGCCTGACGGTGGCCCAGTGCGACGCCTTCTTCGCCTCCCTGCGGGAGAAGCTGGTGCCTCTGATCCGGCAGGTCACCGCCCACGCCGACCGGGTGGACGACGCCCCCCTGCACCGGGATTATCCCGTGGCCATCCAGCGCCGGTTCTCCGACTTCATCATGGATGTCATGGACATCGATCGGGACCACTGCATCATCGGCGAGACGGAGCACCCCTTCACCATCAACTTCTCCCGTGACGACGTCCGCATCACCACCCACTACTTCGCCGATCAGGTGGCCTCTTCCCTGTACTCCGTGGTCCATGAGGGCGGCCACGCCCTCTATGAGCTCCACACCGGCCGGGAGTTGGCCCGCACCTGCCTTGGAAACGGCGTCTCCATGGGCATCCATGAGAGCCAGTCCCGGTTCTACGAGAACATCATCGGCCGCAGCCGGGCCTTCTGCTCCGTCCTGCTGCCGTGGCTGAAGGAGCACTTCCCCGCCCAGCTGGAGGACGTGACGGAGGAGCAGTTCTACCGTATGGTGAACCGCTCCCGGCCCTCTCTGATCCGCACCGAGGCCGACGAGCTCACCTACTGCCTGCACATCATGGTTCGCTATGAGCTGGAAAAGCAGATGTTCGCCGGCACCATCACCGCCCACGACCTGCCCGCCGCATGGAATCGCCTGTATAAGGAGTACTTGGGCGTGGATGTCCCCTCCGACCGGGAGGGCGTCCTGCAGGATTCCCACTGGGCCAACGGCAACATCGGCTATTTCCCCTCCTACGCCATCGGCTCCGCCTACGGCGCACAGTATCTGCTGGAGATGCAGAAGGATCTGGATGTGGAGGCCGCCGTCCGCTCCGGCAAGCTCACCGCCATCAACCGCTGGCTGGAGGAGAAGATCTGGAAGTACGGCTGCATGAAGGACCCCGTGGCCCTCTTCGAGTCCGTCTGCGGACCCTTCCGTCCGGAGGAGTACGTGGCGTATCTGGAAAAGAAGTTCACGGAGATATACGAATTGTAATTTCTCACAACGATAATACAAGATATTATCGCCCCGGAGCGCTCCACAAAGCCCTCCGGGGCGATTTCTCTCCGTCCTCCTCCGAAAAATAGAAACTCTTTCCTGTCTATCCTCCGCAGACAACGGGCAAAAGGCCTGTAAAAAATGACAAAATATGATGAATGCCCCTTGCACTTTTCAGAGAGCGGTGCTATGATACAACTATCAAGTGTGCGGCGAAAAGCCCATGGGCTTTTTATCGTTTCTTAGAAACGATAAGGGGGGTTCCAAAGGGCGTGTCATTCTGAGAAGGGGCGCAGCCCCGACGTGAGAGCCCGCATTCTCCTTGCAGCGCCCCATTGCCCCACACACAAAAAATAGGAGGAAGATACTATGACAAACCGCAAGTCCACCAAACGGGCCTTGCTGGGCAGCGTCATGGCCATGGTTCTGTGCCTGGCTATGCTGGTAGGCGCTACCTTCGCATGGTTCACCGACACTGCATCCACCGGCGTCAACAAGATCCAGTCCGGCAAGCTGGATGTTGCTCTGGAGATGAAGGATGCCAGCGGCAACTGGGTCTCCGCCGAGGGCAAGACACTGGATTTCGTCAAGGCCGCTGGCGCTGAAAACGAAGCCATCCTGTGGGAGCCGGGCTGCACCTATACCCTGCCGGAGCTGCGTGTCGTCAACAACGGCAATCTGGCCCTGAAGTACATGATCAAGATCACCGGCATCAAGGGGGATGCCAAGCTGAACGAGGCCATCGAGTGGACCATCGGCGATGTGGCGATGGGTGCCGAACAGCACCTGAAGGCCAGCGAGAGCAACGAGTTCACCATCAAGGGCCACATGAAGGAGTCTGCCGGCAACGATTACATGGACCTGACCATCAGCGGCATTTCCATCACCGTCTACGCCACGCAGGACACCGTGGAGAGCGACAGCTTCAACAACCAGTACGACAAGAACGCTGCCTATAAGGGTACGCAGGAATTCACCGAAGGTACCCACACCCTCAGCAACGGTGTCGTGGCTCTGAACCCCAATGACATCGCCGTAAAGGCCAGCGGAAGTGACACCAACGTCACCATCACCGGCGGCTATTATGACGGCGGCAATGGCGGCAATAACATCTGCGTCTATGCCATGAACGGCGCCACCGTGACCATTCAGGGCGGCACCTTCACCGTGGGCAGCGATGCCAGCCGCGCGGGCAACTCCGTCGTGGAGAGCAACGGCGGCAACATCGTCATTGAGGGCGGCTTCTTCTATACCAACTACAACTGGCGTGGCTTCTACTATGTGCTGAACCAGAAGAACGACAACCCCGGCACCATCACCGTCAAGGGCGGCACCTTTGTGAACTACGATCCCTCCCAGGGCGACGATAATCTGGGCGGCAGCTTCGTAGCTGACGGCTATTCCGTGGTCTCCGAGAAGCACGGCGACGACACTTGGTACACCGTGGTCAAGGGTACCGGCGTGATCCCCGGCACGCAGGAAGACCTGAACAGCGCCATCACCGATTCTGCAAACAAGGACATCACGGTCATCATGCCCGCCGACCAGACCCTGACGCTGAACAACGGCATCGCCAACGAGGGCGCCAAGGCCCGCAACATCACCTTCGTGGGTGACGGCACTCAGACCGTGGACGTCATCACGGAGGCCACCGGTGCCGAGGGCGGCCGGCTGAACTATCAGCGTGGCTCCACCTTCACCTTCGAGAATGTGACCGTTCAGGCCGGTGAGGGGAACTTCGACGGCATCGTCTGCGACGAGCTGGTCTATCGCAACTGCACCATCAAGGGCAAGCTGACTCTGTACGGCAAGGCCACCTTCATCAACTGCACCTTCGATAACACGATGGCCAACCAGTACTCCATCTGGACTTGGGGCGGCACGGACGTGACCTTCGAGGGCTGCACCTTCAACACCAATGGCAAGGCCATCCTCCTCTACGGTCAGGCCACCGCCGAGAAGCCCACCGATCTGGTGGTGAACAACTGCACCTTCAACGACCGCAAGAGCGGCGCTGCCGGTAAGGCTGCCATTGAGGTGGGCAACGACTACAATGCCACCTACACCCTGACCGTCAACCACGCCACGGTCAACGGCTTCGCAGCCGGCAAGAATACGGGCTCCCACCTGTGGGCCAACAAGAACAGCATGGACGCCGCTCACCTCACCGTCACCATCGACGGTGCCAAGGTGCAGTAAGCGCAGAGAGCTGTATCATCCCAGCAAAATAACAAGGAGGGCCTCCGGCAATGCCGGAGGCCCTCCTTGTTATAATTCTATATCCCTCTTACAGCTTTGTGACCATGGGGATGATCATGGGGCTGCGCTTGGTGTGCT
>OBLO01001303.1_pt1 | contig 22006 bp, 14 predicted proteins | sample 1519401 | NCBI WGS metagenome assembly OBLO01 (sample SAMEA2602897, study PRJEB22501) | metagenome | reverse complement strand
AAGCCCAACACGGATATCAAGGTCATACCCAGCGACGCCAACGCCCTGATCCTGATGGATACCGGCGCACAGTCCCCCCAAGGCGTTCCCGGTCAGGTGGTGAAGATCGTGCTGCCGCTGGCGGTCAACAAGGAGTACCTGCCCAGCGAGAAATACATGCTGCGCAACATCAACATCTATCCCGATGTGCCTACCGACGCCAGCGTGTCCAACTGGCCCTTTGAGCTGATCTATGCCAGCGATGTGCAGCACTTAAAGGATATGTCCTACAACTCCACGGCGGAGGCGTGGTTCGAGTTCAAGATCAGCGAGTTCGCCAGCAAGGGACGCTATGCCGTGCCCTTTAAGATCAACGCCACCGTGTGGCGGGAGGATGCCGTGAACGGCACCACTATCACCGAGGACGTGACCTTCAAGGTCAGTGCCTATGTGACCGTTACCGACAACGGCAATATGTCCGGCGTTACCACCGCCTTCGGCAGCCTTCAGGTGGCGGGTACCAACGCGGGCGGCTCCTATACCGTGCCTACCGGCACACCCAATCAGACTATCTCCATGCGGATCCCCGTGATCAATGTGGGCGGCACCCTGACCAGCGTGACGGTCTATCCCGTGGTGTCCGCCGCGCTGGACGAGTTCCCCTTTGTGATCGACTCCACCAATTTGGGCAAGTATTTCGACTACTGGGCCAGCGGAGAGGTGAAGTATCTGGACTACACCTTCACCGTGTCGCCCTTTGCCACCTCCGGCAATAAGTCCATTAAATTCAAGGCCAACTATTTCGAGAACAGCGCCCCTGCGGAGGGCTCCTTCTCCACGCAGTTTACTGTGATCGACGGCTATGACGCCTCCGCCATGTCGGTGATGGTGCAGAGCTATAAGCTGTATGTGGACGATACTGAGGTATCCGGCCTGATGGCAGGCGAGGAGACGGAGCTGCGCCTGACCCTGATCAACAATTCCAAGTATGACACGGCCAAGAAAATCATCTCCAGCCTGGTATTCACCAATTCCCCCGGTCTGACGCTGTGCGTAGGCGGCACGGATACCGCCTATGCCGACTCCATCAAGCCGGGCGGCACGACGATCCTGAAATACAAGATCATGGCCAAGCAGGACGCGGAGGTTGGCCCCGCCATGCTGGGCATCAATCTGACCTATGAGACCACCGAGGCGGTGGCCGGTAAGGCGGCGCAGAACATCATGCTGCCGGTCAGCCAGAAGATGGATGTTCTGGCCGGTACGCCGGAGGTGTACGGCACACTCAGCAAGGATAAGGAAGCTACCATCTCCGTGCCGCTGACCAACATGGGCCGCGCCAAGGCTATGAATATCCGGGTGCTGGCCACGGACGGCATGACCGCCTCCACCCCCTGTTATGTGGGTGACCTGCTGGCAGGCGGCTCCACCAGCGCCGATGTAACGGTGGGCTTCTCCAAAATCGGCGCGTTTGTGGGTAAGATGATCCTCCAGTATGAGGACGCCAACGGCGAGACGTATTCTCAGGACATCTCCGTGCCGCTGAGCGTGGCGGAAAGCTCTGCGGATACAGATGCCAACAGCGTCAACGCAAATAAAGACGGCACAGGCAGCCGCTGGTGGCTGTGGCTGCTGATAGCGATCCTTGCGCTCATCCTGATCGGCATTGTGGTCTATGTCATCATCCGCTATAAGCGCGGCGAGATCGGGCCCGGTGCCGAAAACACCGCTGCCTTGGACGATTTTGACGACGACTTTGACGCAGACGGCGGCGCACCGGGCATCGGGGAGAAGCCGCTGACCTACGACGGAAGCAATAAGGACGGGAATGTATGAAGCCAAAAGACCTGTTTCGCTACGGCTGCACCAACCTGTTCCGGCGAAAGACCCGCACGGCGCTGACAGCCCTGTCCATGGCGGTGGGCGTCATGTGTATCGTGGTGCTGATCTCCGTGGGTCTCGGATATGAACAGGCATACCGCGAGAGCATCGAGGCATTGGGCAGCCTGACAAAGATCGATGTGACGCCTGCCACCGGCGATTACGGGCGCAAGGCACTGCTGAACGACAAGGCACTGGAGGCGTTCCGGGGCATCGACGGTGTGGAGGCGGTAACGCCGGTCTATCAGCAGTCCGCCTACATCGTGTCCGGCAACTATGTGAACATGGTGCGCGTCTACGGCATCGACATGACCACGGCGGAGCGTTTCATGCTGACGCCGGAGCGGGGCGTTATGGCCGAGGACGGTACGCGCCTGCATCCGGAGGTGCTGTTCACCGACGACGTGGCGGCTGGTCTTGCCAACAAGGCCAAGGACTGGGAACTGGCGGTGGACGAGAACGGCAACGCCCTGATCGACCTACTGGAGGTGCCTGTCCGCATGACCTTCGATTCCTCCAGCCTGACCGGCGAGCCGAAGGCCGACACCGACGGACGGGCACTGCCCTCCAGTAACCTCTATACCCTGCGGGTGACAGGCATCTGCTCCACCCTGAACAACAACTTCGCCACCGCCGCGTTCATGTCCTTCGACCGCTTGCAGGAGATGACGCAGGCCAACGCCAATTACATGGGTGCGACTACCCAGACTAAAACAGCGGAGGAGAAGGCCAACGGTCCTACCTACGACTTGGTTTGGGTCATGGTCAAGAACGTCAACGACGTGCAGCGTATTGTCAAGCTGATCCGGGACACGGGGCTGAACACCTATTCGCTCAACGATATGCTGGAGACGGTACGGACACAGTCCCGGCAGATCCAGGGGATGTTGGGCGCGCTGGGCGGTATCGCTGTCCTGATCTCCGCCATCTGCGTGGCAAACACCATGATGATGTCCATCACGGAACGGACGCGGGAGATCGGCGTGCTGAAGGTGCTGGGCACCGTTCGCAGCGACATCTTCAAGATGTTTCTCTCGGAGGCACTGATCGTAGGCGTGATAGGCGGCGCGGCAGGCTTGGTGCTGAGCTTTATCGCCAAGTGGCTCATACCGGTGATCTTCGCGTCCCGTGAGCTGCGGTGCGTGCTGCCCTGGTGGCTGGCGGTCTGCGGCGTGGTGTTCGCAGGCGCGGTAGCCATTGCCGCCGCGTGGATGCCCGCCCGCAAAGCGACGCTCATCAGCCCCAACGAGGCTATCCGCTCTGAGTGAGGTAACGATATGAAAAAGACAACACAAAACGTAAGAGGCTCGCTGCGCCGTGTGCTGACGCTGCTGCTGGCACTGGTAATGACCCTTTCTCTGACGGCGCAGGCTTTCGCAGCAGTTGGTACTTGGCCGGCCACCGGTACGGCCAGCGGTGACAGGTATTTGCAGAATAGCGGTACCTTCTATAATGGCAATGCAGTAATTGCCCCTAAAAATAGCGATTTTGGTGGGTTCATCAATGTCTATAGTGTGCCAAAAGGTGCTGACGCAAGTGCGTATATGATGACACCAACTACCATCGACTTTGGTGACCTGAAAAGTTCAAAGGATAATAAAGCTGATATAGTACTTAACAATTCTTATGATTTTTCAAGGCCGATTCGCTATAACCTTACTGCAGCAGATGGACGGACATTCCCAGTCTATACCTTTGCAGCGGAGGCTACCAGTAAGGAAACGTGGACAGAAGCGAATACCCAGGAACTGCTGGGTATGGCGGAGCTGTTCGCGAACACCTTCTACCAGATCTATCTTGTAATAGATAAGATCAATGCGGCAAAGACCAATATCGGCGCGTATCATCCGGCCAATGCGGATATGCTCGGCACACTGGGATACTGGCTAGGCATGGATACCGCCTTTTATGACGACGATACTGTCGGCATGGGAGGCAACCGTCTCTTTGACTCCTATGAAGCAAAGTGGCGTGCGGGCGGCGAGGAGGCCGTTCAGTTCATGCGGGAATATCTGCAAAAGTATATTGCTAAAAAAGGCTATAGTCAGGTCAGCCCCGCTGCTCTGCGGATCATCTATAAGAAGATCGTTCCTGAATATCTTTCCTACGTTGAACAGAATCGCATCAAGGAGCCGGTCATTGACCGGGTGACCATCGGCGGCTCTGTGGGCAGCATCGATGCCGCAGCCCGCACGGTGACGGTAAAGCTGCCGGAGAATATAGACCGTTCCAAATTAACAGTGGATGTCGAGGTAGGAACCGGACTGATCGCCAATTCGGTGGCAGGCTCTGTGACGCAGGGAACGCTGGCCTATCAGGTAACGCCCTATGATCCGGCCTATGGCACCAGGTACAGCGCTTTGGGCGCCACATGGAGCATCCTCATCGAAACGGGTACGCCGGACAATCTGGTCACCTCCTTCGCCGTTACCGCCAAGGATGGCAAGACCCGGTACGCCAAAATCGACGAAGCCACTAAGACGATCTTCCTGAACCTGCCGGAGGGCACCGACCTGAGCGCTATCACGCCGGTTATCACGCATACAGGCACGGCGACCAGTATGGACAGCGGCTCCTTTGATTTCACCAATTCCGAGACGACGCCCCTGACGCTGACGGTGACCAACAGCAATTTTGACCTGCGGACAGAATACAAGGTGACCATCACCGCCAGAAAGTCCTCAGAGAATTACATCACCGCCTATAAGCTGGGCGACGCGGAGGGCGTGATCGATGGCGACAATATCGCCATTACCATCCCTTACGCCATGGACCTGGCTGCCGTGGAGCCGGAGATCGCCAGGTCCGAGTTCGCGTCGCTTACCGCACCTGCCGCGTTGCAGGAGGGCAAAAACACCTACACCGTTACCGCCGAAAACGGCAAGGTGCGTACCTATACGGTGACCATCACCCGCACGGCGGTGGCAAGAGGCAGACAGATACTGTCCTTCACCTATGGCGCGGCGGCAGGCGTGATCGATCAGGTGAATGGTACGATCTCACTGGCGCTGCCCGCCGGGACAGGCACCACCTTTGCGCCGACCATCCGCGTATCAGATTTCGCCACGGTCACACCGGCCTCCGGCGAGACGCAGGATTTCAGCAAGCCGGTAATCTATAAGGTCACGGCGCAGAACGGCTCCACCAATACCTATACCGTCACTGTAACAGTTTCCCAGGAGCAGGTGGAGAACCCCTACAAGGCCGATATGGAGTCGCTGGTGCAGAAGATCACCACGCGGTACAGCCGGACAACGGCAGGCGCGTGGGAGGACTGGGAATGGATGAACCTGGGCTTCTCCCAGAAGAAGCTGGGTAATCTTGACGACGGGTTCTCCATCGCGGAGTGCATCAAGCGGCTGGACACCACCACCAATGTGGCCATGACCAACATTGACCGCAAGATTATGACCCTGACGGCCCGCGGCATCGACTGTACCAAGCTGTCCAAGTACAACAACGGTGAACCCTTTATTGACGCCAAGGGCAACGAGGTGGACGACTTTGTTTCCATCCTCTATAACTACAGCGGCGGTTGGACTATCAACGGCCCCATCTTCGCACTGATTGCCCTGGATATGGGCAACTACACCATTCCTGAAAATGCCCTGTGGACGCGGGACAAGCTGCTGGAGACAATTTTGACCCATAAGTACCTGTCGGACGGCTTTGGCCTGGACATGGTGACCATGCTGATGCAGTCCATCGCGCCCTATCAGGATGATCCGGTCTACGGAGAGCGGGTCACGGCTAAGCTGTGGGAGGGCTTTGGCATCGTCATGGACAGCTTCGGCACCGACCCCTTTGACAATCCCTTCGGCGTACAGTGGGGCGGCGTGTATACCTCTGAGGGCGCGTCCCAGATCATCTGCGCTCTTTCCGCTATGGGTGTTGACGTCCACACGGATGTGCGTCTCAATAACGGAAAGGACAGCGTGCTGACCTCGTTCCTCAACTACGCCGACTTTGACGAGGGCTATTTTGCCCACAGCAACACGACACCCAAGAATGCCATGGCCACCTATCAGGGCTGCTATGCCACACAGTGGTATCTGGGCTTCCTGAAGGGCGGCGGCGCGGGGCATCCCTATTCCCTGTATTATCATCGCTTCGATTTCTCCCGTAAGCTGTCCACCGAGGCGGACATTACCTCCTTTACACTGGAGGGCAAGCAGGGCGTGTTTACCACGGAGGGCAGAGACAACATCATCACCGTGACCCTGCCTGCCGGTACGCCGCTGAACGACATGCACCCGCAGCTTCAGCTGTCTGACTATGCCACGATCCTTGCACCGGATCTTACCGGCGGCATCACCTTTGTGAAGGATACCAAGACCGCCTTCACCGTGCAGGCGGAGGACGGCAAGACCACCAAGACCTACTATGTGGTAGTCAAGCTCTCGGATGAAGAAAAGCCCTCCGGCGCGGAGATCTACACCGATACCATTATGCTGAAGGACGCCAATATCCTGCGGGATCTGGACATTCTGGGCAAGAATATCACCGCTGGCACGGACAGCACGGATATTGAGCTGCTGCTTGACGCAGGAAAGGACACCTCAAATCTGATGATCTACGCCCGCCTCTCCTATGGAGCCACTGCCTCGCCGGCACTGGACGGGAAGAAGGGCATGAACCTGTCGGACTGGACGACCTTCACCATCACTTCCGGCGACGGGACGAATACCCGGACGTACCGCATCAAGGCCACGGCACGGACGCAGGCGTCTATCTCCGCCTTCAGCCTTACCATCGGCGGCACGGTCTATGAAGGTGTTATCGACGACAAGGCCAACACAATTACCGTGTCCGGTGTGGATGACAGCAATCTGTCAAGCACCTCCTTCGCACCGGATGTGACGCTTGGACCGGAGACGCTGGTCTGCTCTCCTGCCCCCGGTCTGGCGCAGGACTTCTCCCGCACGGTGCAGTATATCGTGGCGGGTAATGAAAAGGTGCTGTCCCGCACCTACACCGTCTCCGTGCTGAATAAGGCGGGTAAGCTGATCTCCGGCAGCGGCGGTGGAGGCGGCAGCGATCCTGTAACGCCGGCCACCGGCGCGAAGATCACGGCCTTTTCCGTGCTGGGCGTGGACGGCGTCATCAACCAGAGCGTAGGTACTATCACCGTAACGCTGCCTGCCGGTACGAACGTGACGGCGGTAGCCCCCTCCCTTACCGTGACGGCGGGCGCGGGGGGGCCACCCCCGTCCCGCGGGGGGGGGAAAACTTCCCCCCCCGGGGGGTCTACCCCGACCCTCGGGGCGGGAAACAACCGCCCCCGGTCTCGAGAACGGCGGCCACCGGGCGAACATACCCGGCTTTTCCCGGGCGGGGGGGGGGCGGCCCCACCAACCGGGGGCGGGGGACCAACCCCGTAACGTCCCCCTGCCGGTACGACGGGGACGGCGGTGCCCCCCTCCGTTACCGTGCCGGCGGGCGCGGTGGTCAGCCCCGTGTCCGGCGAGGTGGTGAACCTTACCGCTCCGGTGGTCTACACCGTGACGCTGGGCGAGGAAACCAGCCGCTATACCGTCACCGTGACCTTCGAGCGCAGCGTTTCCCAGCAGCTTTGGGACGAGCTGGGCAACAACTCGGATGTGGCGGATCACCAGACCAGCCACACCAAGCGGGATTGGAGCTGAGTGCCATGAGGAAAAGAAAAACTGTATTTCTATTGCTGGCATGCCTGCTGCTGACGCTGGCGGCGGGCTGCGGGAAAGCACCCCAGCAGCCGCAGGAGCGCAGCAAGTGGGACATCCTTTCCGCCAAGTGCGGCGAGGCGGACTGCACCGTGTCCGTCACCAAGAACTGGGGCGGGCAGGAAACGGGGCTGAGCTGTGTTGTGTTCATCCCTCCCACGGAGGGCATGGACATGACCGCCGTCCCGCTGACGCTCCGGCTATCCGAGGGCGCGACGCTGGACGAGACTGAGCCGTGCATCGTATCCGCTGACGGCACTTCTCTAATCGTTGATCTAACGGTTCTTGAACCGTGCATCACCGTGCAGAACGAGGGCTATACCCGCACCTACTGCCTGCGGCTCAAGGAGGCGATGGGATGAAGCGTACAGTATACTTGCTGATCGCCGCGCTGAGCGTAAGTCTGCTGCTGGGCGGCTGTGGCCAGAACAGTGACCCGCTGGCTATCCGGGAGTTCATCATCGGCGACAGCATCGGCACGGTGGAACAGCGCGGCAGCGGCAAGGACGCGGAATACGTCATCTGTATCACACTGCCGATAGAAACGGATTTCCAGAACTGCACAGCCAACATTACGCTGGCGGACGGCGCGTCCGTCAAAGGCGATAGTCCCTGCCTGAAGGCAGATTTGGGCGGCCGCATGGTGCTGGATCTGACGCTGGAACATCGGGATCTGATTATAGAGAATGGGTCAAGCAGCCGTTCCTACGGCTTTGAAATAGGGCTGAGCCGGTAACGGCTCATGATAGAAAAGAGGTGATGCATGGGATTACGGCGTTCCCTGCGCAGAAGAGATCAACAAAAAATTAACAGAAGGAGAACGAACATGAAAATGACGAAGAAGATCACCGCATTGTTGTTGGCTCTCGTTATGGCGCTGTCTCTCAGCACCATGGCATTTGCCGACGGCACCACGACGACCACGACCGGGAAAGTAACCCGCACGACCGTCAATTCCATTGACGCCGTGTCTTCCGTCACCATTGGCGGCACCACCGCCTATTATGAGAAGGACAGCAATACCGGCGACCAGATCTATATCCGCGCCATGGTGGCCGGCGGCTCCGAGTATGGCCTGAAGAGCACCGACGTGGTGATCAACCTGAGCAATGCCGGCGCCACCATCAACGGCGACCTTGCCTTCACGGGTGCGGGCAATGTCCGCACGGCGACGAATGTGAACCTGCTCAACAAGGTCTATACCGTGATCATCAGCACCTCCGAGGGCGGCGTCACGACCAGCAAGACCTATAAGCTGGCTGCCGGCTTGCCCAATGGTGTTGTTGCCATTGCCCCCAACGACCCCCTGCGCATTACCGCACTGAAGTTTGGCACTGTGGATGCCACGTTCACTGGAACCAACGTGCAGAACCCCTTCATGGGCAACACTCTGGTAAACACGGAAAACAAGTGGACCTTCGTGAATTACAAGGCAGATGCTACGGCTACTGCAACAATCACTGACCGTAAGAACGTTGCGGCAAATCTTACTATTCCTACAGGTATGACTGCTTCTGGCGGTTGCCTGGGTACGACCAGTGTAGTCGGCAATGGTAGAGTAAGGAGCCTTACTCTGAATCTCAGCGATCCGTCCACATTTATGAATGTTACGGTAAATGGCGAAACTCGTAAGTATTATGTGTTTGTGACCGACCCTGGTACGTTCAAAGTGAAGTATGGTATCGACTTTACCGAGGCTATGGCTGATTCCCACTATACCGGCGATGTAGCGACTGCGGTGAATAATCTGTATTCCCAGGCCAAGGAGTATTTTGGTGTTGCCGACAATCAGACTTGTGGCGCTTATGGCGAGATCATTGTCAATTCCGGCGAGACCGTGATGGATATCATGCACAAGTTTGCTGTCAAGTACAGCTATACTTCCGAGGTCCCCGAAGGCTGCACTTATATGGCGACTCTGAACGGTGTCGGTGAGTTCACCTTCGGCAATATGTCCGGCTGGATGTATACCGACGGCCCCTCCTGGACCAGTGATGGTAAGGCTGACTATACCAAGTGGAGCACTCCCGCTGTAGGCGGCGCCAGCTATACCCTGACTGCAGGTGACACCATCTGCTGGTTCATCTGCTGCAACTACACGCATCATCCTTGGGGTTGATTAGCGGGCCAAACGTAGAGAGCGAATAGAGTGGTAAGGGCGGGGCTTTCCGCCCCGCCCTTACCCTGCTCAGAACTGGAGAACAAATATGAACAGAGTAAAGCGCGTATTGGTTTGCTGCTTGCTTGTCGTGTTGTGCCTTGGAATGGTTTCTTTTGTCCCAGCATATGCTGAAACAGAATTATTCACCATTAAGGATAAAAGCGGAAACTGTTACGTTCCCGTAGCCACGGATATTAATGTTAAAGATACGCTCGGAGTAGACAAGGTATATTGTCTCTGGGTTCCTGAAGAGACAGGGGCATTAACGATTGAAACTTCTAACTTCAGCCGTGCTCAGTGCTTTTGCGCAACATCTCCGCTAACGTGTACGGAAGAAAGCGGAAAAATGATCGTATCAGTCGGCAGCGGGCACGACCCGAATAGCTGTTTGGCTGGCGTGGCTGATACCTACCCTGGTGCGAATGCTTATATTGACGAAGCGTCTGCTGTAGAGAGAATCTGTGTTGAGCTCGTTGGAGAGACAACGGTTGATATACTTATTCAGCGGGGCGGGAAAAAACTGATTGCTGATCCGATACCGTTCACCATTAAAGATGGAAGCGGAAACAGTTACGTTCCCGTAGCCACGGATATTAATGTTAAAGATACGCTCGGAGTAGACAAGGTATATTGTCTCTGGGTTCCTGAAGAGACAGGGGCATTAACGATTGAAACTTCTAACTTCAGCCGTGCTCAGTGCTTTTGCGCAACATCTCCGCTAACGTGTACGGAAGAAAGCGGAAAAATGATCGTATCAGTCGGCAGCGGGCACGACCCGAATAGCTGTTTGGCTGGCGTGGCTGATACCTACCCTGGTGCGGATGCTTATATTGACGAAGCGTCTGCTGTAGAGAAAATCTGTGTTGAGCTTGTTGGAGAGACAACGGTTGATATACTTATTCAGCGGGGCGGGAAAAATCCTCAAGATGATGTTACACCACCTGTGATCACATTGGCCGATAACGGCGTAGAACGTACAAGCGATGCTACCGCCACCATCAGGTTTACCTCCAGCGAAGCTGGTACGGTTTACTATTCACTCGTTTCTGCCGATGCTGTGGACACGTCCGCCACTGGTACGACGATGGTCAGCGGCGATAATACATTGGATATTGTCGGACTGACTACTGGAGAGGCGAAGGTTTATATTAAGGCAAAAGACGCTTCGGGGAATGTTACCGAGTCCGTTCTGGAAGTTACGGTTCCGGCCTATGTGCCTACGTATGAGGTCCTATTAACATCGATTACTCCTGCAATGTATAATCAAGGATATCGCTATGTCAGTGCGACAGCGGCCGGACTTCCGTTAAAGTCAAATGATGATCCATACATGTGCATATATAAGGGAGCACAGGCAGGACAAACGGTCAAGGTCACGCTTCTCATTCCGGAGGCCGATAAGGAACTCGAATCGATTTCCCTGACTACGAATGACGGGAATAATACGCCGATCGACGTGACAGTTGACGGCACAGAGAACAGTTTCAGCTTTACCATGCCGGCGGCCAATGTACGTGTAGATAGTTTTACCATCAAAGACTCCGTTGTAGTAAGGTATAACTTGAAAGCAGACGTTTCCCTGCTGTACGAAAATCTCGAAGATTTAGCCGGAAATCGCCAAGGCACAGTGACCTTCACCGATGCCGACAGAGTAACGCTGGTGCAGGCCAAGCCTCGTCAGCAGGTAACCGTGACCGCCGATCCGAAACCGTATACGGCGGGTGATATGTTCAAGCGGGAATTTGTGCGCTGGAAAGTCATTGATGGCATCGAGGTCAGTCCCGAGGATCAGATGAAACCGTCCTTCACTTTTGAGATGCCGGAAAACGATGTCTATTTGTTTGCGGAATTCAAAAATGTCGGAACGGAGATCACCTGGGGCACAAAAATCGACAATGTCATCGGCAATGTGACGAGAGTTAGTCTGTCAGGAGTTGCCAGCGAGAGAAGCCCCTTTACTTTTGCCGAAGGTGCAGAGTTGGGTGCTGTCCCGTTGGGAGAGGACTGGTGGTACCGGTACGAGTTCACCGGCTGGACAGTGACACGCGATGAAGAGGTATTGACAGATGTAGATACTTCTCAGTTAGTTAGTGACGACCGTCCCGAAGGGACTTTCGGCTATGCGACATGGGCGCACTTTAGTGTGAGCGGCAAGAAAATGACTGTCATGGCCAACTTCCATGAGCGTACTTTCGCCGGTGTGACCGTCGAAGCCAGCCCCGCCACCATGGGCAGTGCTGCCGTCTCTGTGGGCGGCGACCCCACCACAAACATCCCTGTGGTCTACGAGGGACAGACCGTCACCCTGACCGCCACACCCGGCGAACGCTATATGCTGAAAGGCTGGGAGGTCAAGGATGCCGATAACAAGGATGTGACATACAAGGTTGCGGAGGATGTTGTCAACGTTGCCACCTTCACCATGCCTGCCACCGGCAAGGACATCACCGCAAAGGCGATCTTTGAAGTCGATCCCAACAATGCCAGCACCGCCTGCGTGCTGGAGGATGTGGAACTGGCCATCCCCAGCGCCACGGTATCGAGAGAGGGCAGTAAAATTACGATCACCCTGCCCGCCGGTACGGACACCAGCAAGCTTGCTGATGCCATGCTGAAGTTCACCGTTTCCAAGTATGCGGATATCATTCGGGCCGGTGATGATGCGGCGTGGCCCGCCGCGGGTAAGGCCTGCGGCATGGAGCTGGATAAGGCCGTCACCTTCACCGTCCGCTCTGAAAAGAACCTGATCGGCAAGGATGAAACTGCCAAAGCGGACTACAAGGTGACCATCACCGTGGCCAAGAGCTCCGCGAAGTACATCACCGCCGTCAAGCTGTTGAACGCCGATAAGTCCGTGATCGCTGAGGGCAAGCTCAACGGTACGACGTGGACGATCACACTGCCCCCTGACACGGATAAGGCGTTGATCAATAAGATCGGCACTTCTACGGATGTCTTTATGCAGATCAACTACACCGGTGTGTCTCTGGCACAGGCAGAAGGCTATGACGATGCCACTGGTATCATCGGCAAATGGTCCTCCGGCAATGTCATGTGCGGCATCAGCCCCAACAGCAGCAAAACTTTCACCGTCACTGCCGAGGATGACAGTACCAAGACCTACACGGTGGAGATCAAGTACACCGCCCCCAATGCCCCCACCCTGTCCGGCGGCTCCGCCACTCGCAGCAGTAAGACTGCCGCAACGGTGAAATTTACCTCCAGCGAGGCGGGCAACTACTTCTACCAGGTGGTGGATCACGGTGCGGCAGTGCCTACGGTGGATACCAGCAAGAGCGGCACATCTGCCGTCAAGGGTGAGAACACCATCACCCTCAGCAATCTGACCGAGGACGCCCGTGACATCTACATCGTGGTCAAGAACGCCTCCGGCGGTGAGAGCGCAGCCCTGAAGGTGGAGATCCCCGCCTACGGCAGCGGCAGCGAAACGCCGGATACCGGTAAGTTTACCATCACTATTAACGCACCCAAGGGCGGCACCATTACCACCAACCGCACCAAGGCGGATAAGGGCGATGAGATCATCGTCACTGTGAAGCCTGACAGCGGCTATCAGATGGTGGAGGGTTCCCTGACCTATTCGCTGGCGGTGGCAGGTGGTGAAACGGTCAAGATCACCGGTAACCGCTTTATTATGCCTGCAGGCAATGTGACCATCACCTGCAAGTGGGAGACGGCCACCACGACGGCCAAGGGCATCACCAGCTTCTCCATCAACGGTGTGGCCGGTGCGGTGAACAACAGCACCAATACCATTACCATCACCATGCCCCGCGGCACAGATGTGACGAAGCTGACCCCGGTTATCGCCACCAACGGCGTCAAGTCCTTGACGCCCGGTAACGGTGAGACGGTGAACTTCACCAATGCCGTGACCTACACCGTCGCCATGGAGGATGGCAGCAGCAAGACCTATACTGTCACGGTCTACGTGGACAAGGGGACGCTGGCCGATCAGTTCTGGGATAAGCTGACGGACTTTGCCAATCAGGTTCCCTGGTGGCAGTATGCCGAAAAACAGCAGAGCACCAGCAAGTACCCCAAGTATTGGTAAGTAGTTTTCTCTACGCAAGGGAGGCTGTCGGCAACGCCGGCAGCCTCCTTCTTATTTTCCATCCTTTGCAGCCACGAACCAGCGGCCTTTTTCAAACCAGAGATAACTCTCCCTGCCCCGTATGCGGCAGGTATATCTCTCTCCCACGCCGCCTACACTTTGGCAGGCTGCGCGGCGCACGTCCAGTACCTTGTCGATATGATATCTGCGCATTTCGTCAAACTCGATCTCGATAGGACGCATCTTCCCGTTGGCGTCAAAATGCACCGTCACCGGCACATACTTCTTTTCAAGTTCCATGGATATTCCCCCTATCCTGCGAAGTAGCCTATCGGATGCACGGTATGGTCATCCTTGGGATTGATGCAGCCCAATGCCGGGTCAGACATGGTGATGGCGCGGCGCACACTCATATAGCCATATCGCTGCCGCAGCCTGTCCACGGCTACGTCGATTTGTTCCCACGCGCTCCGACGCCTATCGTTATCAAAAAGCGACGTTTGTATACCAATAGCCGCATCTACCAGATCGGTGCCGCGCACACCGATGCTGCGTATCGGCGCTATCCATGAATAGCTGCGACGGAACAAGTCGAACGCCACTTCTGCGATCTCCGCACTGGAGCAGGTGGGAACTGCCAGTTTCTTTTGCCGGCAGTACCAATGCAGCTCCGTATCCCGGACAGCAACTTCGACCACCGTACACTTTGATGCCAGCTCCCGCATTCTGCTGGCTACACTTTCCGCCAACAGATACAGCATGAGACGCACATCATCGTCGCTCACCAGATCGCGCGGCGTGGTGGCGCTGTTGCCTACCGATTTTATGGCACGGATATGATCACTGCGCTGCACAGGCGATACATCAAGCCCGTTGGCGAAAGTGTGCAGCACCAGCCCCATTTTCCCCAGCTTGTATTCCAAAAGCTTCGGCGACGCCTCTGCAAGCTGCCCAATGGTATATATCCCAACACTGCGCAGCTTGCGCTCGGTGGCAGGGCCAACATAGAGAAGGTCGGCTGCCGGCAACGGATAGACGAGTTCTTTATAGTTATCCCGCTCAATGCGGGTGATGGCGTCCGGCTTTTTGTAGTCGCTGCCCATCTTCGCTGTGATCTTATTATCTGAAACGCCGATGCTGGCGGTGATCCCCAACTCAAACTTGATCCGCTCGCTGATTTCTTCAGCAATACGCATGGCCGAGCCGAACAGGCCGACGCTGCCGGTTACATCCAGCCAGCTTTCATCTAGGCCAAACGGCTCGATCCGGTCGGTGTATTTTTCGTAGATCTCACGGGCCATTTTGCTAAACCGGATATACTCCCCCATATCGGCAGGCAGCACCACCAGTTCAGGACAGACCTGCTTCGCCTGCCAGATAGCCATACCGGTTTTGACGCCTCGTGGCTTTGCTACATAGTTGGCAGTAAGGACGATTCCGTGACGGGCCTCCGGATCACCGCAGACTGCCACCGGCTTTTGACGCAGTTCAGGGCGCCGCTGACATTCCACAGATGCATAAAATGCGTTCATATCTACGTGTAGAATATGCCGTCCCATCTATCCGTCCTCCTCCCAGTTTTCTTAAACACCATAATAGAACATAAGTTCTATATACGCAAGAGGAAAATACTGCCGGCACAGCTCATGGCTGTCATTTTGACGACACAAAATATAGGAGGCATGTCTGTACAGTTCTTACAGCAGTTGTGTGGTGATGGACATGTGCTCAGAGATAATGGCAGGTCTGCAAGGAAAAATTCTATGCTTTATACAAAAGCCTTACCCCCAAACGGCACCGTTTAAAAATCTTCAATTCTTATCAAAATGCGGAGAACCTATCGGCGATTCCGGCTCCCGCGTTGTATCCGGCACGATTCTATGAGAGAAACGCCTCGCATCTGCGGCAGTCATTATCCGGAAGCAACGATGCCCTTTGACGCGCTTTTTAGTTGCAGAAACAACAAAAAGCGGTCAGAAATTGTGCAAAAAAACATTGCCTGTCACCAGAAACTTTGGTACTATGAGAATGAAAAAGTGTCGATTGTTGGTACGTGTCCCGCCGAGAGGAGATATCCTATGAACGTGACCGTTGCGGATTGCCTGAGACTTCCCACACTGCGTGAAGCGCAGCTAGTCGCCGGTGCAAAAGGGTTGGATCGTGCGGTGTCCTCCGTCAGTGTGCTGGAGTGGCCGGAGACAAATCTATTATCTGACGAGTTAATTGTCGGAAACGAACTGGTTATATCTGCTCTCGTGACCATTAAAGATGATGTTGCCCGACAGTGCTGTGTATTGCGGCATTTGCGAAGCATGGGCGCGGCAGGACTTGTTCTGTTTTACGTTGGGGTCTTTATTCCTCAGATCGACGATGCACTGATTGCCGTTGCGGATGAGATCAACCTCCCGCTGATTGCCATGCCCTTTGGCCGCATGGACTTCCGATACTCGGATATGATCACGGATATAGTCGAGTATATCCACAAGCGGCGAATGCAGGGCAATTATTATACTGCGGAAGTGATGAACAGCATTGCGCTTTTGGAGCCACAGCAGCGGAACATCAACACCGCCTTGCGCCTGCTGTCCGACCGTATGCGCTGTACTTTGCTGCTGACGGATCGGTATCTGGAACGAAGGGGCGCGGCGGCATGGCCGGTTTCCAACCAATGGGACTACCCGGCGCTTTTGCAGATGCTGCAAAAGCGGAAGACTCTATCAAAGGGACAGCAGACAATGGAATTGGAAGGCCACAGTTTCAAACTGTGGGATATACCCGTTCCGTCAAAGACCCATCGAGGGATGCACCTGCTGGCGCTGGACGAGTTTGACCAAATGGATCCTGAAAGGCTGCAGCAAGCAGTAGATGTTGTTGCGTTATTCTTGAACATCTGGGACAAAGGCACTTATTATGACGGTACAGATGCGCTGGTAGAAGCGGTCCTGACAGACGATCCCGCCAAAATGCGTAGACTCGCACAGCAAATGGGCATTTCCATAAGTGCCGTTAACACCATGTGGGTTTTGCAGCTTTCTGATCTGAGAACAGGGCAGGAGCTGACCGCCAGCCAAAAGCTGGACGTTGTTCTGAAGCTGAAGGTGTACCTGCAGGAGCACCATAAGATCGTCATCGTTGATAGCTACGGCACCTATATTGTCGCCTTAACCGACGGGATGCTGCTTGAGGAAAATACGCGGGAGATGGGTGAGGATTTTGTCTCCCTGCTTGAAAAAGAGGGATATGCTGCACGCGGCTGTGTCTTTGACGATCTTGAGAACACATCGCAGGCCCGCGATGCATATAATCGGATGATACGCTGCTTTGCAGAGCTCTGCGCTGTGTATCCGCGGCGCAAGATCTATTCAGACAGTGATGTGCGCTATGTGCAATCATGTATCGACTCCGTGAAGCAGGGGGAAGATGCGGTAGCAGACTGTCTGCTGCCCATCAGGAAGCTGAAGGATACTGCGGACGGTGATATCCTGATTGAGACGCTATGCACTTATCTTCTTGATGCGGAATCCAACACGCAGAGCACAGGCACCTTGCTATATCTTCATAAAAATACCGTGCATTACCGGCTCAATAAGATCCGGAGCGTTTTGAAATGTGATCTGGCACAGATGCCCGCAACGCTGGCGGTATATAAAGCTGCGGTGGTCTACCGTATTTTGAAAGGGATTTAGGAGATACTTACAACTTAACAAAGCAAGATGCACAAAGAGGGGCTGCCAAAACAGTCCCTCTTTGTTTCTGCGACCAATGAAACGATGAAATCCTTAGTTGGCTATCCGATGACCTATACACCGAGACTCTGTATACTTTTAAGTAGAGATGGCGGGAACGCCACAAAAATTAAGAATATGGAGGAACTCGAAATGTCTACTGTTTTGTCACGTCAGGATATTATCAACATCATCTATGGTGCCACCGTCCTGGGTGCCGGCGGTGGTGGTTCTGCCAGCTCCGGTTTGGAGATGCTGGAGAACTACATCAAGAAACATGGTGATCCGAAGCTCCGCATGATCTCCACTGGTGAGATGAATGTCAACGCCTATGCCGCTGTGACCGCAGGCATGGGTTCTCCCGTTGCACTGAAGGACATTGACTTTACGCCCTACGCCGTCAACGCCTACAACGCTCTGGTGGATATGGCTGCGACCATGGGTCGTACCCTGAGCTATACGATTCCCGTTGAGATCGGCGGCTTCAACACCTTCGTTCCCATGCTGATCGCCATGATGAACGATATCCCCGTCATTGATGCAGACGGTGCTGCCCGCGCTGTTCCCGCTCTGGACACGCTGCTGCTGCACGTCAACGGCCTGGATACCTCTCCTTTGGCTATGGCCGACCACAAGAACAACCGCCTGACCATTGAGCTGGCCGATCCCCGCGATGCACACGAGGCCGAGGTCATCGGCAGAAACATCTGCGTGGCCTTTGATATGATGGCCGGTCTGTCCGGATGGATGGTCAATCAGGCGCAGATTGAGGCCGCTATCGGCAACGGCACCATTACCCGTGCCAAGACCGTCGGCGAAGTGATGGCCACGTATAAGACCGAGAACACCACCGAGAATTTCTATGCGTATCTCGCCAAGCATTCCAGCCTGAAGTGCCAGGCCGTTTGCCGCGGTAAGATCACCAAGGTGGAAACGAAAACGGCCGGAGGCTTCGATTATGGCACCGCCACTGTCGCGGGTGAGGACGGCTCCACCTATATGGTTCTGTTCCAGAACGAGAACTTGGTCATCTACAAGGATGGCATCGTGGTCATGACCGCCCCCGACATCATCTCCTTCTACGAGATCAATGCTGGTATGCCTCTGACCAATGCTGATACCAAGGAGGGTCAGTATGTGGACATCGGTATTATCGAGGTGGATGAACGCTGGTGGAAGAACGGCGAGGCCGCCATCAACGATGTGTGGGCTCCCTACTTCAAGAACGTGGAGTACACCGGCAGAATCGTTCGTTATCCCGCCAAGTAAGCGCATTCCTGCAGAACCCGACAACAGCGAGCTTCCTTACATCGACGAAAAGCCGGGGACGGGGCACAGTTCCCGTTCCCGGCTTTCTGTCTTAATGAGAGCATTCCCCGTCCCTACATTTTAGAGAGAGGAGAATAACAACATGGAAGAAAACAAGACCAATGTAACGGAAACCAAGCAAGAGGATAAGGGCTTATCCCAGATCCAACCCAACGAAAAACGCTCATGGTGGAGTATCGCCTTTATCTGGGTAGGCACCATGATCTGCATCCCCATGCTGATGGTGGGCGGCATCTTCGGCAGCGTGCTGACGATGAGCTCCATCTTTTGGGCCACCCTCATCGGGTTTGCCATCTGCTGCACCATGATGATCCTGGGCGGCATTGTCGGCTCTGACACCGGTCTGAACGCCACCATGTGTTCCACCAGAGCTTTCGGTATGACAGGCGCCAACTTCACAATGGCGCTGGTTATCTTTATCTGTGAGGCAGGTTGGTTCGCCGTGCAGACCGCCACCTGCGCCGTGGCCTTCAACACGCTGATGCTGCATCTGGGCGTGGAGTTCCCCTTCTGGCTGAGCTGCGTCGTTTGGGGTGTCGTCATGTTCATCACCGCCGTTTACGGCGTGAAGTGGATGGCGGGTCTGAATTATATCGCCGTTCCGCTGCTGGGGCTGCTGTGCGCCCATGGCGGCATCCCTTCCAACCACACCCCCCGGTGGGGGAACAACGCCCCTGCCCGTTTGGGGAACCCGATGCCCCTGCCCCCCGCGCTCTCCCCCCTCTTCGGCCCGTTTTGCTCACGCGCTCTTTGCGGGGCGAGAGGGGTGTGCGGTTCTAATTTTTGCCCCCCTTCCCCGGGGGGGTCTTTGGTGCCACTGGGGCCGCCCCCCTTCCCACCACCCCCGCGGGTGGGGCAACCACCCCCTTCGTGGGCGTCTCGCTGCTGGAGGCCACGCCCGCCGCGATCTCCACCGTTATCGGCCTGTTCGCGCTGGGCGCTACCTGTAACTCTGACTATACCCGCTACTGCAAGACCCGCGGTGACGTGGTGAAGGCTACCCTGATCGGCGTTATGCCTGCGGCTCTGCTGATGATCCTGGTGGGTGCCATCATGTCCATCGGCACCGGCAACTACGACGTGGCCGCCATGTTCGCAGGTCTAGGGTTGCCTATCGTTGCCATGCTGGTGCTGATCCTCGCCACATGGACGACCAACACCGGCAACGCCTATATGTCCGGTCTGGCCGCCTGCAAGATGTTCTCCATCAAGGACAGCAAGCGTCCTCTGGTCACCATGATCTGCGGCGTACTGGGCGTCATTATGGCGATTGCCGGTCTGGCAGATTTCCTGAACACCTATATCAGCATTCTGGGCGCGGTGGTGCCTCCCATTATGGGCGTCGTTATCTGCGACTACTGGGTCATCTGCAAGGCCAAGAAGGAGAACTGGTCTCCCGTGCGCGGTATCAACTGGATCGGCATCATCGCGTGGGTCATCGGCGGCGGCTTCGCGCTGCTGGAGACGCTGGGCGTGGTGACAGTGTTCTCCTCCGCACTGGACGGCGTGATCATCGCCTTTGCAGCCTATTGGATCCTCTATTCCCTGCTGAAGAATACCAAGCTGGCCGGCTCCGGCGATATGACTATCGAAGAAGCCTGCTCCGTCGCACAGTAAGGAGTGTTTGCTATGAGTAAAGACAAAGCGTTAGATATTGTATTGTCCGAGTTTCTGGAGCTGGCAAAGGTACCCCGCCCCTCCCATCACGAGGAGCGCGTCAGCGAGTACCTGTTCCAGTGGGCCAAGCGCCATGGTCTGGCCGTGGAAAAGGACAACATGAATGAGATCATCATTGACAAGCCCGCATCCCCCGGCTGTGAAAATGTACCTCGTGTGATCTTCCAGGCGCACATGGATATGGTGTGTGTTTGCGAAGAGGGTGTCACCTACGATCCCATGAACGACCCTATCAAGGTCATCAACGATGGTGTGACTCTGACCGCAGATGGCACCAGTCTGGGCGCCGACGACGGTATCGGCGTGGCGATGTGCCTGTATCTGCTGCAGGATGACACCCTGCGTCACGGCCCCATCCGCGCCATCTTCACCACCAACGAAGAAGATGGTATGGACTCCATGGACATTGATCCCAAGTATCTGGATGGCGACTATCTGGTCAATCTGGACTGGGAAACGCTGGGCTCTCTGTGTAACTCCTGCGCTGGCGGTGACTTCTTCAACTACAGCCACAAGGCCGAGTGGGAGAAGCCTATTGTGGGTTGCAAGGCGCTGACCATTTCCTTCAGCGGCTTGCTGGGCGGCCACTCTGGCGTGGGCATCAACAAGGGCCACGCCAATGCGCTGGTCAGCATCGCTACGCTGCTGGCAATGCTGCGGCAGGGCGGCGTCAGCTATCGTGTGGCCTCCTTCAGCGGTGGTCAGGCGAAGAACGCCATCCCCGCGTTTGGCACCGCCACGGTCGTTCTTTCCGCCGCCGAGGAAGATCGGGCCGAGGCTATCATTGAAACCTTCCGCGGAGAGTTTGCGGAGGCTTTCGGCAACATCGAGCCGGATATGGTATTCACCACCGCCTTTGGTGACACCGCGCCTGACCGCGTACTGACCGGAGAGATCGGCTACGGTATGGTGGGACTGATGACCACCGTCCCCAATAACGTCCACACCATGAGCCCGTTTATCGACGGGCTGGTGGAGAGCTCCGCCAACCTGGGTGTTGTGTCCGTTGACGATGATATGGTGCGCTTCACAGTGTTTGCCCGCAGCAGCGTTGCCTATCAGGCCACTCAGATCGGTGTGATCTGCAGCGCACTGGCCAATAGCTTCGGTTTTACCTTCGACAGCGAGGGTCATGTTCCCGGCTGGGCGGTCAATCCCAACAGCAAGCTGACCCATATCGCTTGCGAGGCCTACAAGCACCTGACCGGCACGGATATGATCGTGGAGCCGGTGCATGCCGGTGTGGAGTGCGGTGCTTTCGCGGAGAAGAACCCTCATCTGGATATGATCTCCATTGGGCCGACGCTGGTGGATGTGCATACGCCCAACGAGGTCTGCAAGATTGAGGACGTCAAGATCACCACAGAGCTGCTGATCGAAATTCTGGAGCGTATCGCCAAATAAAAAGACTTCATCTTACTTCCAATTTAGGCTACTTTCGACCATTGTCTCCTTACAGGTCAGGAGCCGGACTGCG
>OBLO01001290.1_pt1 | contig 22147 bp, 18 predicted proteins | sample 1519401 | NCBI WGS metagenome assembly OBLO01 (sample SAMEA2602897, study PRJEB22501) | metagenome | reverse complement strand
AGTGGGGAGTGCTTATTTTGGGGCCAGGTCCCATCCCCCCCCGGCCGGGAATAAAGGCTCCTCTTCATTCTATTATGCCAAAGGTTATTATAATAGGTAAAAGTATTACCATTTCCGGGTGTAGACTGTTCAACAAGTGTTATAGAATCACCAATCGTTTTGGGATTTGTCAGGAAACAAACCGCCGTAACGATAGCAGCAATTATTGCTACGACAACAATCCAGAACGCAGGCTTTTTATAATTCAACACACGCTTCACCCTTTCTTTTACGCCAACCTCGCCAAAGGCAAGCGGGCAAACCAAAATCGTTCTTCTATTTACGCTACAAGAGAGTAATGTTTCGGAATAGGAAATAGACTCGCTCTGATTTAATTCTCGAATGACTTTCTCGTCGCAAGCCAACTCAATATCTCTGCAAAGTAAAATATACGCAATCCATACAAGCGGATTGAACCAATGGATTGCTAAAACCAGATACCCCAGCGGCTTCCACCAGTGGTCACAGCGTTTTAAATGAGCGTTCTCATGGGCGATGATATGGGGAAGCTGCACTTCATCCGTTCCGGACGGAATGTAGATTTTTGGCTTAAAGCAGCCTAGGATAAATGGTGTTTGGATATCATCGCAAATCCAAATGTTGTCCCGCACATTTAACGATGGACGAACCTTGTTGTGGATTTTTCGGTAGCTCACAAGAGCAAATACAGCAAAAGTGAAAATGCCAACTATCCATGCAACACTGAGAATCGTTGTTATGTTAGCTCCGTTGTTTGCAGGAACCGTCACACCTTCAAAGTAGCGGTCGCCAAGGTAATCATTGATTTGTGTATCTACGATATTGAAACCTGTATTCACATCAAAAGATGGTCCGGAAACGACCTCATTCGGAAAAACCTCTGCGCTTGGCACCATGCTCAAATTGCTTTCGATGGTAATCGGGCATAAGAGTCGAATTGCAACAGCACCCCAAAGCAGAACATTGATCCACTTAGGTGCCTCTCTCAAAACTACACGCAAAAGTACGACCGCAAGGATCAGCCAAGATGCGGCGATACTCATATTTACAATTTTCAAAAAGAGTGAACTCATAGATTACTCCTTTCCGGCGGCTGCATCAATCATGTGTCGAATCTCCGCAGCTTCCTGTTGAGAAATACCCTTCCTTTGTGTAAAAGCCGCAATGAAAGCAGGGAGGGAGCCTTCAAAGGTTTCATCTACAAACTGCTCGCTCTGAACAGCATAGAACTCGTTCTTGGTCAGCACAGAGGAAACAGTTCCTCCGTTGTTTTGGAAAATCCCACGCTCACAGAGTTTGCGTAACACGGTATAAGTGGTAGAACGGTTCCAATTCAGTTCCTTCTCACAGAGCTTTACCAAATCTCTGGAGTGCAAAGGCTCATTCGCCCAAATAATATCAGCGAAGTGGGATTCCACTACGCCCATTTTAATCTCAGCCATAAAGATTTCTCCTTCCAGTTGATAGTCAATAAACTAATTATAGTTTACTCTCAATAAACTGGAATGTCAATAGGAAACAGTCATGTTCATAATAGTTTCACAAGTATTTGGGTTTCTGCATTTTCTAACTTTCCGACAAGCTGGTGGGATGTCAAAACAACTTCTGTCCAACTCGGATTCAAGGGAAAAGAGAGAACTTGTACCCATGATGTGTACAAGCTCTCTCCCTTGGCGTTAGCAATATATTAGTTCATTCAAAACAATTTCCTCCGCAGCATTGCGGATGTTATTGCAGGCACCTACCCAGATCATCTGATCAAGAGCTTTTAATTCCTCGTTTACACCATGCTGCTCCTGCATTTGTCGAGTCAGCAGCTCCATCCGTTGACGAGCCGTATCATCAATGTCGTTCAAGTGTGATACCAGCTTTCCGTCGAACAAAAGCTCCGTATACAACCCCGGGCGATGCTCTTTTATGTAATTCATTCGCATACGACCATACTTACCGTAATGTGGTTCTTCTTCAACCGGAAGCTCCAGGTTCGGATAATACATTCCGTCCTCGCCTAAAGTGTAGGTGCCGCCTAATTCTTCAAAAATCGATTTCATAGAAAACCCTCCTGTCATGTTTACTTGGTGCTTACTTTATGTTATAATAGCACATGATACATCACATAGCAAGAGAAGGAGGAAAAGCAGATGCGACAAAATGAAGATGTTATCGCCCTCTATTCCCGTAAATCAAAATTTACAGGGAAAGGCGAGAGTATTGGCAATCAGGTTGAACTTGGCAAAGAGTATGTTCGTGTGCATTTTGGTGATGCCGCTGTAGATAAAATCGTAGTATATGAAGATGAGGGATTTTCCGGAGGGAATCTGAACCGTCCGGCATTCAAACGAATGATGGATGCAGCAAAAAAGCGACAGTTTAAGGCAATCATTGTCTATCGTCTTGACCGTATCAGCCGTAATGTCAGCGACTTCTCTGGATTGATTGAAGAACTTGCCCGTTTGGATATTTCTTTTATTTCCATCAAGGAGCAGTTTGACACCAGCACCCCGATGGGACGAGCCATGATGTATATTGCATCTGTTTTTTCTCAGTTGGAGCGTGAAACCATTGCCGAGCGTATCCGTGACAATATGCATGAGCTGGCAAAGACCGGACGCTGGTTAGGTGGTACAACCCCTACCGGCTTTGAATCCGAAGCTATAAAAAGCATTACAGTGGACGGAAAGACAAAGAAAGCCTGCAAGTTGAAACTTGTTCCGGAAGAAGCAGATATAGTCAAAACGATTTTTGATTTGTATGTGGAAACGGATTCTTTGACTTTGACAGAAGCGGCGTTGATTAAGCAAGGGTTCAAGACAAAGAACGGAAAATATTTTACCCGTTTCTCGGTCAAAGCGATTTTGCAGAATCCGGTCTACATGGTCGCTGACCAAGAGGCGTATGATTTCTTTATAAAGAATGATACAGACCTGTTCTCCGAGCATGATGCCTTTGACGGTGTTCACGGCATGATGGCATATAATCGTACCGATCAGGAAAAAGGCAGAGCGAGTATCTCGTTACCGCCGAGTGAATGGATTGTGTCCGTTGGCAAACATCCCGGACTAATTCCCGGCAAGGTGTGGGTGCAGGTTCAAGAGTCATTGGAACGCAACAAGTCCAAGTCTTTCAGAAAACCACGCAGTAACGAAGCGTTGCTGACCGGTCTGCTGTTCTGCAGCTGCGGTGAGCGTATGTATCCGAAGATGAGCAAGCGAAAAACTGCTGACGGCAAGGTGATTTACACCTATGTGTGCAAAATGAAAGAGCGCAGCCAGCGTACCGTGTGCAACAGCAAAAACGCAAACGGCAATACACTGGATATGGCAATCATCGAACAGGTAAAAATGCTTGCAGATGATAAGGAGACTTTTGTCAGTCAGTTGGAGCAGAGCCGAAAATTCTATACCGGCAATCGCATGGACTACGAACAGCGGATTTCCGATATGAGAAAAGAGAAGGCAGAAACAGAGAAGAAAATCAATTCACTGGTGGATTCTCTCGTGGAAATGGGTGACAGCCCTGCCAAGGCTCATGTAACAAAGCGAATTGAGCAACTGAACGAAGAATACCAGTCCCTTGAAAAACGTATTCAGGAGCTGGAAGGACTGACTACGCAGCACGCTCTCAGTGATGTTGAATTTGACTTGATGCGCCAGCTGCTGACTGTCTTTAAGGACGGCATTGATGAAATGACCATAGAACAGAAACGAGCAGCCATCCGCACCATCGTGCGTAAGGTTATCTGGGACGGAGTCAATGCCCATATGGTTCTGTTCGGTGTGCAGGACGATGAAATCGAATACCCGGAAATCGCTTCTGCTGCTTCTGATAATACAGACGATGAGGACGATAATGATGAATTGGTGGCATTTTCCGATGTAGATTACGAAGATGATGATACGGAGGATGACCGCCTGGGAAAAACTAATCCCCTCAGTGCATCAAAAACGCATTGGGGGGAGGATAGCAAATGAAATCTTAATGATGTTCCGGACCGGGAAGAAGTTCTCCAGAGAAGTTTCCATCTATGATCCCATCGGCGCGGATAAGGATGGGGAGACCGTGAGCCTCCTGGATGTCCTTGAGGCGACGGACCGGGAAGTCCTTGAGACTGTGATTATCAAGCAGGATGTGAGGTGTCTTTATGAAGCTTACAGGGAGAATCTCACGGAGATGGAGCAGACCGTGATCCGCATGAGATATGGATTGTTTGGGACAAAGGAACACACGCAGCGGGAGATCGCGGAAAAGCTCGGGATCTCCCGATCCTATGTGTCGAGAATCGAAAAACGGGCGGTGAGCCATATGCGGGAGGCATTTTATGAGCCTGCCGGGAACACCCTGTGATACATTTTGCAGGACCAAAATAAAAGATTGCAATGAGCTAAAAGCACTTGCCTCAGATGGTGGTAAGTGCTTTTTGAAATTTATAAAAAAAATACTTGCATAAATATACATACAGAGTTATAATTATGCAAAATTATTCAAAAAATATTCACGATTTCCATCCGCACCCCGGTTACTGTCCACGCCTTGCGTAAACAGTAACGCACCCCACAAATTCACGGCGGATGGGAGACGAACCTGGGATCCAGAACAATCTATGAGTGAGAGGAGAATAATTATGAAGCCAAAGGTATACATTGACGGAAAAGAAGGAACCACAGGACTCCAGATCTACGACAGACTTGCATCAAGAGACGACATTGAACTCCTGTTAATTGATGAAACAAAGAGGAAAGACCCGGATGAAAGAAAGAAACTCATCAACGCGGCGGACATCACCTTCCTCTGCCTGCCGGATGCGGCGGCGAAGGAAGCGGTGAGCTTTGTGGAGAAAGATTCCGCGAGGATCATCGACGCGTCCACAGCGCACCGTACAGCACCTGGCTGGGCATACGGAATTCCGGAGCTTTCAGATATGCATAAAGATGCAGTCGTTCATGCAAAATTCACAGCAAATCCGGGCTGTCACGCATCCGGATTCGTGATCCCGGTCTATCCGCTCGTGGCGTCTGGAATGATCCCGAAGGAGACGCCCCTCACCGTATTTTCCCTCACCGGATACTCCGGCGGCGGAAAGAAGATGATCGCGGAGTACGAATCCCCGGAGAAACCGGAGCTCTACAGCACACCGAGAATCTACGGTCTGAACCTGAAACACAAACACCTCCCGGAGATGCAGAAGATCTGTGGACTTGATGTTCCTCCGGTGTTCTGCCCGATCGTGGATGACTATTATAAAGGAATGGCAGTCACCGTCATGCTGCAGAACTCCATGTTAAAGGGAAATCCCACAGCGAAAGATATCCACGAGGTGCTGGCTGCCCACTACGACGGAAAGAAGGTCATAAAAGTCCATCCGTTCGGATATGAGGATCCGATGATCGCCGCCGGGACCATGGCGGGAAAGGACAGCATGGAACTGGTCGTCAATGGACATGAAGGTCAGACGATCATCACGGCGCTGTTTGACAACCTCGGAAAAGGCGCTTCCGGCGCGGCGGTTGAGAACATGAACCTGATGCTGGGACTTGAGGAGACAGCGGGACTGAATTTATAATTCAAGTCGAATGTCCGTGAGACTTGGCGCGTGATTCTATTTGGTGCAATCTGAAAATGAAAAAAGGAGAAAATTCATGGAAAATCTGAAAGCGGAGACAAGAGCGGGTGTCCTTGTGGAGGCGCTCCCGTATCTTCAGGAATATAATGGAAAGATCGTAGTCGTAAAGTACGGCGGAAACGCCATGATCAACGAGGATTTAAAGCAGGCGGTCATCCGTGACATCGTCCTCTTAAATCTCGTGGGTGTGAAGGTCGTTCTCGTCCACGGCGGCGGTCCGGAGATCGGGGAACTTTTAAAGAAGACCGGAAAAGAGTCCAAATTCATCAAGGGTCTGCGCTATACAGACAAAGAGACGATGGAAGCGGTCCAGATGGTCCTCTGCGGAAAGCTCAATAAGAATCTCGTAACACTCCTAAAAAATGCCGGAGGAAAAGGCGTTGGAATAAGCGGAATGGACGGCGGTCTGTTTGAGGCGGTCAAATTGAACGATCCGGACGGAACGGAATACGGCTATGTGGGTGACATCGTTAAGACAAACCCGCAGATCGTCCTTGATATGCTTGAAAAAGGCTATATCCCGGTAGTTACCTGTGTTGCCGCAGGTATTGATGATACCTGCAATTACAACATCAACGCGGATACGGCGGCTGAGAAGCTTGCCATCGCGTTAAAAGCGAAAAAGCTGATCATGCTCACGGACGTAAGAGGGCTTTTGAGAGATCCGTCCGATGAATCAACGCTGATCAAACGCCTGAAGGTCTCGGAAGTTCCGTCCCTCGTCAAAGAAGGCATCATCAAGGGCGGCATGATCCCGAAGGTCAACTGCTGCGTGGAATGTGTTCGTCAGGGCGTGGAGCGCGCGAACATTCAGGATGGCCGTGTGCCGCACTCGATCTTAATCGAGCTGCTTACAAATGAAGGTGTAGGAACCATGTTTTCATAAAAGGCAGACGCAGATCCATGTGAAGATGCAGGTTCCTGTAAGAAAACGCATCCGGCGCGGAATGTGCCAGAGTACACGTTTTTTGCAGAAAGAACGCAGGAAAAAGCGTGGATCTGCCGAATTAGTTGTCACAGGAGGTACGATATGACAGCGGAAGAGATCAAGAAAAAAGATTCAGAATATATTATGCATACATACGGACGGTTCGACATCGTCCTTGACCACGGAAAAGGCGCGACGCTCTGGGATGCGGACGGAAAAAAGTACGTGGATCTGACCTCCGGGATCGGAGTAAACAGCTTAGGCCACGGAAATCCGGCGATCGTAAATGCCGTGACAAAACAGGCGGAAAAGCTCATGCACGCTTCCAACCTTTACTACACGGAACCCATGGTGAGCGCCGCAGAGAAGCTCGTGACAGCCACAGGGATGGGAAAAATCTTCTTTGCAAACTCCGGTGCGGAGGCGAATGAGGGCGCCATCAAGCTCGCGAGAAAATATTCCTTCGATAAATACGGCGAGGGAAGAAACACCATCGTGACACTGATCCAGTCCTTCCATGGAAGAACTGTTACAACCTTAAAGGCAACTGGCCAGGAGAAGTTCCACCAGTACTTCTTCCCATTCACGGAAGGATTCGCCTACGCGAAGGCAAATGATCTGGCTGATGTGACTGCGAAGGCAGACAAGACCTGCTGTGCCGTCATGATGGAGATGATCCAGGGCGAGGGCGGCGTTCTGCCGCTCGATAAGGAATTTGTCCAGGGTGTGGCAAAATACTGTAAGGAGAACGATATCCTGCTCATCGTGGATGAGGTTCAGACTGGCATCGGAAGATGCGGAAGCCTCTTCGCCTATGAGCAGTACGGAATTGCTCCGGATATCGTGACCATGGCGAAAGGCCTCGGCGGTGGTCTGCCCATCGGTGGCGTGCTGGCGGCGAAGTCCTGCGCGGATGTTATGGGACCGGGAACCCACGGTTCCACCTTCGGCGGGAATCCGGTGAGCGCGGCATCTGCGAATGTGGTCCTCGACACGGTGATGAAGCCGGAATTCTTAAAAGAGGTTGAGGAAAAGGGCGCTTACATCAAAGAAAAAGTCCTGGGATTTAATTCCACGGCAGTGAAGAATGTCCGCGGCATGGGACTCATGCTCGGCATCATCGTGGATCCGGAAAAGCGCGCCGGATATGTTGCAAAGCTTATGGAACAGGGCGTTCTCGTCCTGACGGCCGGAACAGACGCGATCCGTCTGCTGCCGCCTCTTGTTATCACCTATGAAGAGATCGATCAGGCACTTGAGGCCATGAAAGGGGTATTTGAATCATGAAGAACCTATTAAAATTACTGGATCTCAGTACAGAGGAGATCATTGGAATTCTGGATCTGGCAGACCAGTTAAAATATGAAAGAAAGCACAACATTCCTCATGAGCTTTTAAAAGGGCAGACACTGGGAATGATCTTCCAGAAATCCTCCACAAGAACGAGGGTTTCCTTCGAGACAGGAATGTATCAGCTGGGCGGACATGCGCTGTTTCTGTCCTCAAGAGATCTTCAGATCGGCCGCGGAGAGCCGGTTCAGGATACTGCCCGCGTGTTGTCCCGCTACCTTGACGGTATCATGATCCGTACCTTCGAGCAGAAGGAAGTGGAGGACCTCGCAAAATTTGGTTCCATCCCGGTCATCAACGGCCTGACGGATTTCTGTCATCCGTGTCAGGTCCTTGCGGACCTCATGACAATCCGTGAGAAGTTCGGAAGCTTCTCCGGACTCAAGATGTGCTTCATCGGTGACGGCAACAATATGGCAAACTCCCTGATCGTTGGCGGTTTAAAGGTCGGAATGAACGTGGCGGTCGCGACACCGGACGGATATAAGCCGGACGGAGCTGTCCTTGAATTCACGAAGGGCTACGGCGATAAGTTTGCCTTGGAGACAGATCCGTTTATGGCGGCATCCGGTGCGGATATTCTGATCACGGATACATGGACTTCGATGGGAGAAGAAGCGGAGAAAGAGGAGAGAAAGAAAATCTTCAAGGACTACCAGATCAACAGACAGCTCCTCGCAGCCGCAAACGCGGGCGCTATGGTCCAGCACTGTCTCCCGGCATACCGCGGACAGGAGATCACCGAGGAAGTCTTCGAGGAACATGCAGATGAGATCTTCAACGAGGCAGAGAATCGTCTGCACGCGCAGAAGGCCGTTATGGTGAAATTAATGAAAAAAGATTGAATAACAGTTCATATAAAGTTTATGAAATTTTAACAGACGTTTCCTATGGAAAGCCTTATCCGCGTGTTATACTATTGGTAGGTTTTTAAAACACAGGAGGCGGGAATTATGGAGATCCATGAACTTTATATACCATCGAGCAGCGGTCTGGCGAATCTCCACTGTGTGGAGTGGATTCCGGACGGTGAGGTAAAAGCCATCGTTCAGATCGCCCACGGAATGATGGAACATGTGGGGAGATATCGTGAATTTGCGGAATTCCTTGCGGGGCACGGGATTTATGTTCTTGGAAACGACCATCTGGGTCATGGAAAGACCGCGGCAGCTGAAGAGGACCGTGGATATTTCGGGGACCATGCGGGCGCTGTCTCCGTGATCCGTGATATGCGCCGCGTGACGATCCATGCCCAGAGAAAATATCCGGGTGTGCCGCTTTTCCTTTTGGGACACAGTATGGGATCGTTCTTTGCAAGACGTTATCTGACAGTCTATAAGGATGGAATCGATGGCGTGATCTTACTTGGAACCGGAGCACCGAAGGACGCTGAAGTCCGGTTCGGATATCTGCTGGCAGATGCTGTCTGTAAGCAGAAAGGAACGAGGTACAGGAGTAAGATGCTCTATAACCTCTCCCTCGGAAACTATAATCGGAAATTCAAACCGACAAAAACACCATATGACTGGCTGTCCAGAGATGAAAGGAGAGACCGTGCTTTCGGGGAAGACCCGTTGACAGATTTTATTTTCACAGCAGGTGCGTACCGGGATTTCTTTGAGGTGATCCTGAAAACCTCAAAACTGGAAAAAGAAGGGAAAATGCGCACTGACCTCCCGATCCTGATCCTCTCCGGAAGCAAAGATCCGGTGGGAGAGGAGACAAAAGGTGTGCGGCGGGTCTATGACCGCTACGATCAGGCAGGAGCGGAGGATCTCTCCATCGGCTTTTACGAGGGCGCAAGACATGAACTCTTAAACGAACTCAACCGCGAACAGGTATCGGGGGATATTCTGGAGTGGATCGAGGAACACGAAAACAATCATTAAAAAGAGGCAGACTGACAGGGCTGATCAGCGCATCAGTCTGCCTGTAAGATCGGCATTCGCAACGGTTCAGCATCTTCACGGTCGCGGGCAAAAGCCCGTCTCAGACCGGCTGCACCGATGGATTTTTTTCTAAATATTCTTAACGATATCTATATGATCAATTCTGGTGAATATTCACCTGTCAAAAACAATTCTGAAAAATCAGCAAAGCAAAAACATCTTGAAAATGTTGGAAAGGAGTCTTTTTGTTCAGTAAAATCAACAGCATATGTCTCCGCGGCATGGAAGGAAAAAACGTGGCCGTGGAGGCAGACGTCAGTGATGGCCTTCCAGGTCTGATCCTGGTGGGGTATCTCGCCTCTGAGGTCCGGGAAGGTGGAGATCGGGTGAGGACTGCGATCAGGAATTTAGGACTTTCCCTGCCGCCGAAAAAGATCACGATCAATCTTTCTCCGGCAGACTTCAGAAAGGAAGGAACAGGCTTTGATCTGGCGATCGCCGCTGCGATTTTGTCTGCCCACGGCGGATTTTCGGCGAAGGGTCTGGAGGACGCGGTCTTTTTTGGAGAACTCGGTCTGGACGGAGCTGTCCGGGGGATCCCGGGGGTTATGGCACTTACCGCGCAGGCACAGGAAAGCGGTTTCAGGCGGGTATTTTTACCTGTGGAGAATGTAAATGAGGCATCTGTGATTGGCGGGATCGCACTATACGGTGTCCGGGACCTGAAGCATCTTCTGGATATGCTCTCCGGAAAATTGCCTATGCAGGCAGAACCAGCCGTGGATATAGAGAAATTGCAAAGCATTATGAATCAATATGAGGTGGATTTTTCGGAGCTGTCCGGACAGACACTGCTTAGACGGGCGGCGGAGGTGGCAGCGGCGGGAAAACATAATCTTCTGGTCATCGGACCTGCCGGAGCGGGGAAAACCATGCTTGCGAAGCGGATGCCGACCATCATGCCGGGGATTGACATCGCAGAGAGCATTGAGATTTCGAAAATTTACAGTGTGAGTGGACTTTTGACGGAGAAAGATCCATTGATAAAGATCAGGCCATTCCGTGCGCCGCACCACACGGTATCCGCACAGGCTCTGACTGGAGGAGGCAGGAGACCAAAGCCGGGAGAAATATCGCTGGCAACCGGCGGGATCCTGTTTCTGGATGAGTTTCCGGAGTTTTCCAGAGCTGCTTTGGAGATCCTGAGACAGCCGTTAGAGGAGCGGAAGGTGACAGTCTCGAGGGTGGAAGCTTCTGTGACTTATCCGGCGAATTTCCAGCTTGTGGCAGCTATGAATCCATGTCCATGCGGCCATTTTCCGGACAGATCCCGCTGCCGCTGCACAGATGGACAGATCGCAAAGTATTTGCAGAAGGTATCAGGGCCGATGTTAGACAGGATCGATATCTGCGTGGAGGCATCACCGGTTAGCTATGGAGATATCAGAAGCAGCGGTAAGAACGAATCCTCCTGTGAGATCCGGAGCCGGGTGGAACAGGCAAGAAAGATCCAGAGGGAACGTTTTGCGGATGAAAATATCCGCTGCAACGGCGAAATGTCAGGACGCCATATCCGGGAATTCTGCAGACTCGGACGGGAAGAGGAAGCGTTTATGAAAGAAATTTTCGAAAAAATGGATCTCACAGCCAGAATGCATGACCGGATCCTGAAAGTGGCAAGGACAACAGCGGATCTCGCGGGAGAGGAGGAGATCCGGCTTTCAGATCTCTGTGAGGCAGTGTCGTATGTGAAGAGCCGTGATAAATTCTGGGGAAATTAAAAAGGAGAAGAGGATATTATGACAAGCAGCACACTGAATGACCGCGAAGCGCTCTACTGTCTCTGCCACATTCCGGGCTTCGGAAGCGCAACGATTGGAAGCTTAAAAGATACATTCGGAACCTATCTGTCTGCATGGACGGCAAAGGGACAGGAGATACAGAAAGCAGGGATTCTCACGGAAAGACGCGCGGAAGTTTTTCTAAAATCGAGGGAGCAGGAATCTACATGGCGAAGGGAGTTTGCCGGACTCGACTCAAAGAAGATCCGCTTTGTTGCGGAATGTGATCCGGACTATCCGACCCGGTTCCTTCCATATAAAAACCGTCCGGCGGCACTCTTCGTAAAAGGGACTCTCCCGGAAAACGAAGTCCCTGCGGTGGCCATCGTGGGGGCCAGAGCCTGCACGGAGTACGGAAAGGAGGCAGCAGGCTTTTACGCCGGAGAACTCGCGAATGCCGGGGTCAACGTTATCAGCGGAATGGCAGCCGGTGTGGACGGCTTTGCCCACAGAGGTGCCATCGAACGCGGAAAACCCACCTATGCGGTTTTAGGCTGTGGGGTAAACGTCTGCTACCCGAGAGAAAACTACAGGATTTTCCAGGCCATGGAAGAAAATGGCGGAATTCTCTCAGAATTCGTTCCGGGAACCCGCCCTGCTGCCATGAATTTTCCAATGCGAAACCGGATTATCAGTGCTCTTTCTGACGCGGTCATTATAATAGAAGCGAGGGAGAAGAGCGGATCCCTGATCACAGCGGACTTCGCTCTGGAACAGGGAAAGGAGGTTTTTGCTTTGCCGGGACGGGCGAATGATCCCTTAAGCGGTGGCTGCAACCGCCTGATCCAGGGAGGCGCAAACATGCTTTTGCACCCTTCGGATGTATTGGAATATCTTGGATTAAAGTACGAAAAAAAATTAACGATTCATAAATTTTCACAAAATAGGCTTGCCAAGAACGAAAATTTGGTGTATGCTTCGGTTGATTCGCGCCCCAGACATCTGGAGGAAGTCGCAGCGAGCTGTGGACTTTCAATGCCGGAATGTATGGAAGCCCTTTTAAAGCTGGAGCTTGCAGGACTTATTTTTGGAACCGGGAATCAATATTATAAAAAAGCGGAATGATTGCAGAAGGATGTGAAAAGTATGGCAAACAGTCTTGTGATTGTGGAGTCTCCTGCAAAGGTTAAAACAATTAAGAAATTCCTGGGAAGCACCTATGAGGTTGACGCGTCCAACGGACACGTGAGAGATCTTCCGAAGAGCCAGCTCGGAATTGATGTGGAAAATGACTACGAACCAAAATATATTACGATCCGGGGTAAGGGTGATATCCTTGCGAAGCTCCGGAAGGAAGTAAAAAAAGCAGATAAGATTTATCTCGCGACTGACCCTGACCGTGAGGGAGAAGCGATTTCCTGGCATTTGATGAAAGCGCTGAAGTTAGATGAGGTAAAGGATAAAAAAGTATACAGGATCAGTTTCAATGAGATCACAAAAAACGCGGTAAAAGCGTCCTTAAAGGCTCCTCGCGATATCGATATGAATCTGGTGGACGCCCAGCAGACGAGACGTATCTTAGACCGTATCGTGGGCTATAAGATCAGCCCGATCTTATGGGAAAAGGTAAAAAGGGGCTTAAGCGCCGGCCGTGTCCAGTCCGCTGCTCTCCGCATGATCTGTGACAGGGAAGAAGAGATATCCGCGTTTATCCCGGAGGAATACTGGAGTCTTGACGCAATGTTAAAAGCACCGGGCTCAAAGAAACCGGCAGCGGCACATTTCCATAACGATAAAGACGGAAAGACAGAGATCAGGAGCAGGGCGGAGCTTGACGCTTTGTTAGAGTCCTTGAAGGGACAGAAATTTATTGTGACGGATATTAAAAATGGAGAGCGGACAAAGAAACCTCCGCTTCCGTTTACGACGAGTACCCTGCAGCAGGAGGCGTCCAAGGCGTTGAACTTCTCCACCCAGAAGACCATGCGTCTCGCCCAGCAGCTCTATGAGGGCGTTGACGTAAAGGGACATGGTACCGTTGGTCTCATCACCTACCTGCGTACCGATTCCACCCGTGTGGCTGAGGAAGCGGAGAAGATGGCTGGCAGCTTTATCAGTGATAATTACGGTGAGGCTTACCTGTCCAAAGGGGAAAATACAAAGAAAAACAGCGGAAAGATCCAGGATGCCCACGAGGCGATCCGTCCGACAGATATTTCCTTAACTCCGGTGCAGGTGAAGGAATCTTTAGCAAGAGATCAGTTCAGGCTTTATCAGCTGATCTGGAAACGCTTCACGGCGAGCCGTATGTCCGCCGCAGTCTATGAGACTACGTCCGTAAAGATCGGAGCTGGCGGAAACGAGTTCACAATGACAGCGTCCAGATTGAAATTTGACGGATTTATGTCTGTCTATATCGAGGCGGACGAGAAAGAGGAGAAGAACCAGATCCTCTCGAAACTGGAAAAAGGCGAGGAACTGGAGCTTGAGGATCTTGTGAGCGCCCAGCACTTTACCCAGCCGCCGGCCCATTACACAGAGGCATCCCTCGTAAAAGCCATGGAGGAACAGGGAATTGGCCGTCCGAGTACTTACGCTCCGACGATCACGACGATCCTGGCCCGCCGCTATGTGGTGAAAGAGAATAAAAATATCTATGTGACAGAGATCGGTGAGGTCGTAAACCGGATCATGAAGCAGTGCTTCCCAAGTATCGTGGATATTGCCTTCACAGCGAATCTGGAGTATCTGTTAGACAGTGTTGGTGAGGGTCTGACCCCTTGGAAGACTATTGTCAGAAACTTCTACCCGGATCTCATGGAAGCAGTGGAAGAGGCCCAGAGAACTCTGGAGACTGTGCATATCGCCGATGAGGAATCTGATGAGATCTGCGAGCTCTGCGGACGAAGAATGGTCATCAAGTATGGTCCCCACGGAAAATTCCTCGCATGCCCCGGATTTCCGGAGTGCCGCAATACGAAGCCATATTTAGAGAAGACTGGTATCCCGTGTCCGAAGTGCGGTAAAGAAGTTATCATCAAGAAGACGAAAAAGGGAAGAAAATATTACGGCTGTGAGGCTAACCCGGACTGCGATTTCATGTCCTGGCAGAAGCCATCCACCGAGAAATGTCCGGAGTGCGGAAGCTACATGGTAGAGAAAGGAAACAAGCTTGTCTGTGCCAATGAGCAGTGCGGATTTGTGATGCCGATGAAGGAAAATAAAGAAGAAAAAGAGGATTAATAAGGCAGCTGCCAAATCTGATAAGAACTTGACAATTTATTTCGATTTATCTTAATTATCCGAAAAAGTCTTGAAATTCTGGAAATATCGTGTTACAATTTAATCGATCAATTATTATTCGTACGATATCAGAAAGTAAAGGAGGTTTTCGGAAATGAGTGTTGAATTATTGGATAAGACCAGAAAAATAAACAAACTGCTCCACAACAACAATTCGCACAAGGTCGTATTCAACGATATCTGTAAAGTATTAAGCGAAATTTTGCTGTCGAACATTCTCGTGATCAGCAAGAAAGGGAAAGTCCTGGGTGTCAGCATCTGTCCTGGTGTTGACGAGATCCATGAGTTGATTGAGGACAAGGTAGGCGGCTATGTCGATAAAATGTTTAACGAACGCCTCTTAAGTGTCCTCTCTACCAAGGAAAACGTAAACCTTGCGACGCTCGGCTTCGCTGAGGAGAATGTTAAGAAATATCAGGCAATCATCGCTCCGATCGATATCGCTGGTGAGCGCCTCGGAACCTTATTTATGTACAAATCCGACGAGCAGTACGATATCGATGATATTATCCTCTGCGAGTATGGCACGACCGTTGTCGGCCTGGAGATGATGCGTTCCGTAAACGAGGAGAACGCTGAGGAGACAAGAAAAGTCCAGATCGTAAAATCCGCGATCAGCACGTTATCTTTCTCCGAGCTGGAAGCAATCACCCATATCTTCGAGGAGCTTGACGGAAACGAGGGAATCCTCGTAGCCAGCAAGATCGCTGACAGAGTCGGGATCACCCGCTCCGTGATCGTAAACGCGCTCCGCAAATTTGAGAGCGCCGGAGTAATCGAGTCCCGTTCTTCCGGTATGAAGGGAACCTACATCAAAGTCTTAAACGATGTAGTATTTGATGAATTAAAAGCCTTAAAGGCAGTGAATACAAAATAATACGGGGAGACCTGAAAAAGGGCATGGCTGAATGGAAAGCTGTGCCTTTTTTGCAGTTCATCCAAGCGACGCATAGCGGAACTGTAAAAAAATTAAAAAAAATCAAAAAAATGCTTGCAGTGAAAAATGACTTATGATATAGTGAAAAAGCTGATATTATGCACGTTTGCGGATTCTGCGAGTGGTGCCTGAGAAGCTCAGGTGTTCGTGGAAGTAAGATGCAGGCGGAAGAAAACAACCAAATGGAGGAAAAAAACATGAGCGTAATTTCAATGAAACAGCTTCTGGAAGCCGGCGTACATTTCGGTCACCAGACAAGAAGATGGAACCCGAAAATGGCACCGTACATCTACACAGAGAGAAACGGTATCTACATCATCGACCTTCAGAAATCTGTAGGTAAAGTTGATGAGGCTTACAAGGCAGTTGCTGATATCGCAGCTGAGGGCGGCACAATCCTTTTCGTAGGAACAAAGAAACAGGCTCAGGACGCTATCAAGACTGAGGCAGAGCGTTGCGGAATGTACTACGTAAACGAGAGATGGTTAGGCGGTATGCTGACAAACTTCAAGACCATCCAGTCCAGAATTGCAAGATTAAAAGCAATCGAGAAGATGTCTGAGGACGGAACTTTCGACGTACTTCCGAAGAAGGAAGTTATCGAGTTAAAGAAAGAGCGTGAGAAGCTTGAGAAGAACCTTGGCGGTATCAAGGAAATGAAGAAGATCCCGGACGCTATCTTTATCGTAGATCCGAAGAAGGAAAGAATCTGTGTACAGGAAGCTCACACACTTGGAATCACTCTGATCGGTATCGCTGATACAAACTGCGATCCGGAAGAACTCGACTATGTAATTCCGGGTAACGACGACGCTATCAGAGCCGTTAAGCTTATCGTTTCCAAGATGGCAGACGCTGTCATCGAGGCTAAGCAGGGCGAGGCTGAGGAAGCAGAAGCAGCTGAGGAGAACGCAGAGGCTTAAGTTGTTATAGGAATTCAGAAGGTGCTGTCAGTGGCAGCACCTTCTTCCGAAAAGACACGTTTTGATTCTTTAATATGATTCGGAGGAAATGAAACATGGCAGCAGTTACAGCTAAAATGGTAAAAGATTTAAGAGAAATGACAGGCGCCGGAATGATGGACTGTAAGAAAGCCCTTTCCGCTACAGATGGCGATATGGATAAGGCTGTTGAGTTCTTAAGAGAAAAAGGACTTGCAGGTGCTGAGAAGAAAGCCGGACGAATCGCAGCTGAGGGTATCGTTGACACAGCTATGGCAGCAGACGAGAAGAAAGCTGTTATCGTTGAGGTTAACGCTGAGACAGACTTCGTTGCTAAGAACGCTAAGTTCCAGGCATACGTTGCTCAGGTAGCAGCTCAGGCTCTTACAACAACAGCGACAGATATGGACGCATTTATGGACGAGAAGTGGACAGCAGATGAGAGCCTTACTGTTAAGGAAGCTCTTTCTTCTGAAATCTCCATCATCGGTGAGAACATGAGCATCCGTCGTTTCAAACAGGTTACAGAGGAGAACGGTTTCGTTTCTTCCTATATTCATGCAGGCGGCAGAATCGGTGTTCTTCTTGACGTTCAGACAGATGTTGTAAACGACGCTGTAAAAGAGATGGCAAAGAACGTTTGTATGCAGGTTGCAGCTCTTAACCCGAAGTACACAAACCGCAACGAAGTAAGCGCAGATTTCATCGAGCATGAGAAATCCATCCTTATGGCTCAGATCCAGAACGATCCGAAGGAAGCTTCCAAGCCGGAGAAGGTTATCCAGGGTATGATCCAGGGTCGTATCAACAAAGAGATGAAAGAGATCTGTCTCTTAGACCAGGTTTACGTAAAGGCAGAGGACGGCAAGCAGTCCGTAGCTCAGTACGTAGCACAGGTTGCTAAAGAGAACAGCGCTAACATCGAAGTTAAGAGCTTCGTTCGTTTCGAGACTGGTGAAGGTCTTGAAAAGAAAAACGAGGACTTCGCAGCTGAGGTTGCTGCTCAGCTGGGAAAATAATCTGAAAACTGTATAGTTTTCTGTAAGCCGATCACTGGGCACCGGAGAGTAACTCCGGTGTCTGTGGGTCGGCTTTTTGTTTATTTAATAGGAAATTCCGAGGCATCCCCTATTAAACAAAAGGCATTAACATGCCAATGATGCGCACTCGCGCGAAGATGTAGATTGTCGCAAGCGACCACGCGAGGCGCGAGAATGTGCCAAGGCACATTCCTATTACAATGGAAAAATCTGAGATTCTAAATTGTGATTTGCCCGGAGCGATGGTATAATAATGGGACAGTGCGAGTATTTGATGGAAAAAGCAGCATAAGGAGGAACTTTTGATGTATATCACATGTCTTGATTTAGAGGGAGTATTGGTGCCAGAGATCTGGATCGCATTTGCTGAGGCGAGCGGGATCCCAGAGCTTAAAAGAACGACGAGAGATGAGCCGGATTATGACAAACTGATGAACTGGAGACTTGGAATCTTAAAGGAGCATGGACTGGGATTGAAAGAAATTCAGGAGACGATCGAGAAGATCGATCCGCTTCCGGGCGCGAAGGAGTTTTTAGATAAGCTTCGCGATCTTGGTCAGGTCATCATTATCAGCGACACATTCACGCAGTTTGCGAAACCGCTTATGAAAAAGCTCGGCTGGCCGACGATCTTCTGCAATTCTCTGGAAGTTGCCCCGGACGGGGAGATCACGGGCTTTCATATGCGGATCGAAAAGTCCAAGTATACGACAGTGAAGGCACTTCAATCCATCGGATTTGAGACCATCGCCAGTGGAGACAGCTACAATGATCTGGGAATGATCAAGGCCAGCAAGGCAGGATTCTTATTCCGAAGCACGGAACAGATCAAGAAGGATAACCCGGGGATTGCGGCGCTTGAGACGTATGATGAGTTGTTTACGGCGATCAAAAGGGCGATGGAAGAGTAGTTTGCCTGTTGCTGACATTGGCGCAAACAGGAACGTTTGTCTGACCGGTAGAAAGTGCAGGAGTGCCGGTTAAAAGAAAGGATCACGGAAAAATGGAAAAATCCTACGAGAAAGTCATTGAATACGTAAAACGCGGAATTGGAAGCGGGGAGATCCAGGCGGGGGAGAAGCTTCTCCCGGAGCGGGAGCTTGCCCAGAAGCTGGAGATCAGCCGGAATTCCGCGAGGGAAGGACTCCGTATTCTGGAAAATATGGGGGTTCTGGAGAGCCAGCAGGGCGCCGGAAACTATATCTCCGGGAATTTTGACGTGATCCTGACGGAGATGTTGTCGTTCATGTATATTTTAAAGAAGATCGACGTGGATAAGATCACGGAATTCCGTTCTACCCTCGAATGGGGGGCTCTCGAGACGGGAGTCCGACAGGCAACTGAGGATCAGCGCCGGAAAATGATGACCTTTCTTAGCAATCTGGAGGAGGCGGAGACGGAGGAGGAGCGTGTTCGCTGGGACAAGGCGATCCACTATCTTCTTATTGAGGCCTCTGGAAACTTCTGCATGCTGGCAAACTATAAGGCACTCAACAAGATCATGGATGAGTATATCCCAAAGATGCGTGGAAGGATCATAGAGGGAATGCACAGTGAACAGTTCTTAAGCCGTGCCCACAGGACTCTGGCGGAAGGGTTCGCGGAGGGGAATCTCGAGAAGGCGAGAGAGGGACTGAAGCTGCATTTCCATTATATTTATCAATATATGTAAAAACCTTGATATTAATATAACAGGCTTGACAAAAATCAAACAATCTGTGCGAAAATTGCGCAAAGAAAAACAAAAAGTCTTGACAAAGAAACAATACAGGGATATGATTGTATCAGAAAAAATACACTGCTTGTGAGAAGCAGTTATTTTTTAAAACGAATTGGTTCTACCAATAATATAAAAATTGAGAGTAATGTGTGCATATAAAATACATATGTACATATAACTATAAAAATACTATAATTGGCACTACCAATACAAACAAAGATCAAACTCACATGATGCTGCGGATCAAACATGCAGGCAGCAGAAATTTTTGAAGGCATGAGAAGAGGAGAAATGAACATGGCAGAGAAGTATCATCAGGTAACGCCTGAAATTCTGGAACAGTTCAAGGCGATCGTTCCCGGAAAGGTGTACGCAGGCGGAGAGATCAACAGCGACTATTTCCACGATGAGATGCCGATTTACGGAAAAGGCGTACCGGAAGTTCTGATTGAGGCAACGACAACAGAGGACATCGCGGCGATCATGAAGGTCTGTTATGAGAATTGCATCCCGGTAATTCCGAGAGGAGCAGGAACCGGTCTTACGGGTGCGGCTGTGGCAGTCGATGGTGGTGTCATGATCGACATGAGCAAGATGAACAAGATCCTTGGATATGATCTTGAGAACTTTGTAGTCCGGGTGGAGCCAGGCGTTTTACTGAATGACCTTGCTGAGGACGCACAGAAACAGGGACTCTTATATCCGCCGGATCCGGGCGAAAAATTCGCGACTCTGGGCGGTAATGTTTCCACAAATGCAGGCGGCATGCGCGCGGTAAAATATGGCTGCACAAGGGATTATGTCCGTGCCATGACCGTTGTTCTCCCGACCGGTGAGATCGTAAAGCTCGGTGCTACCGTTTCCAAGACAAGTACCGGTTACAGCCTGTTAAACTTAATGATCGGTTCCGAGGGAACTCTGGGCATTATTACAGAACTCACGTTGAAACTGATCCCGGCACCGAAGGAGACGATCAGTCTCATCATCCCATATGAGAATCTTGAAGATTGTATCGCATCGGTACCAAAGTTCTTCATGAACCATTTCCAGCCGCAGGCACTGGAATTTATGGAAAAAGAGATCGTTCTTGCTTCTGAGCGTTACCTTGGAAAGAGCGTATTCCCGAAAGAGGTCGAGGGAGTAGATATCGGCGCTTACCTTCTTGTGACATTCGACGGCGATAACATGGATCAGCTGGAAGAACTCACTGAGCAGGCAGCTGAGGTTGTTCTTGAGGCAGGCGCTGTGGATGTTCTCGTGGCTGATACACCGGCGAAGAAGAAGGACGCGTGGGCAGCGAGAAGCTCTTTCCTTGAGGCAATTGAGGCGGAGACAAAGCTTCTTGATGAGTGCGATGTTGTTGTTCCGGTCAACCAGATTGCAGAATATTTAACATACGTAAAAGGTGTTTCGGAGAAATATGACTTTGATGTCAAGAGCTTCGGACATGCGGGAGATGGAAACTTACATATCTATACATGCGCAAACGACCTTGATGAGGAGACCTTCAAGAAAGAAGTTTCCGAATTCATGGCAGACATCTATAAGAAAGCTGCAGAGCTCGGTGGCCTGATTTCCGGGGAGCACGGAATCGGCTTCGGAAAGAAAGGATATCTTGAAGAGTTTGCAGGTCCAGTGAACATGCGCTTAATGCGAGGCATCAAGGAGACCTTCGATCCGAAGATGATCTTAAACCCGGGTAAGATTTGCTACGATCCGAAAGAAGAAGTATAAAGGCTGATCCCGGCGGCAGTCCTTTTTCTCCCTGTGAGACAGCCGCCGTGTACCAATATATTTGTTAAACTGCCTGTCGGCCGGACTCCCCCATGCACCGGCCGACACGGGTAAAAAAGAAAGGAATTTGATTATGGCATACTTAATTTCTGAAGAAGCGCAGGATCTCCTGCAGGATGTTAAAAATTTCTGTGATAAAGAAGTCGTAGAACAGTGCAAGGAATATGATGTATCCGGCGAATGGCCGAAGGAAATTTATGAGAAAGCGATCGAGCAGGGCTATCAGGCGTTGGAAGTTCCGGAAGAGTTCGGCGGACCGGGTCTTTCCCGTGTGGATGTAGCGGCTCTTATCGAAGAGATGGCGATCGCGGACGCAGGCTTTGCGACAACGATCTCCGCCAGCGGCCTCGGTATGAAACCGGTCCTCATCGCAGGTAACGATGAGCAGAAGCAGCATGTCTGCGATCTCATTCTTGATGGCGGTTTCGGAGCTTTCTGTTTAACAGAGCCGGGCGCAGGTTCCGATGCCAGCGCAGGCAAGACCACAGCCGTGAAAGACGGTGACGAATACGTATTAAACGGAAGAAAATGCTTCATCACAAACGGCGGCGTCGCTTCCTTTTACTGTGTGACTGCCATGACCGATAAATCTAAGGGTGTAAAGGGAATCTCCATGTTCCTTGTTGATGCCGGAACACCGGGTCTCTCCACAGGACATGAGGAGAACAAAATGGGAATCCGAACCTCCAATACCTGCGACGTTGTATTTGAGGATTGCAGAATTCCGGCAGCAAACCTCATCGGTGAAGAAGGAAAAGGCTTTGGAATCGCAATGAAAACCCTCGATCAGGCCCGCGCATGGATGGGCTGTGTTGCCACTGGTATC
>OBLO01001249.1_pt1 | contig 22624 bp, 23 predicted proteins | sample 1519401 | NCBI WGS metagenome assembly OBLO01 (sample SAMEA2602897, study PRJEB22501) | metagenome | reverse complement strand
CGGACGGAAACAATGGAACAAACAGGCTGCGACCTCATCCTTTTTGGACAAAAAACCGCCGCAAAGCCTTGTACAGCAGGGGCTGGAAGGCTCTACGGCAGTTGGTAAGGATGAGGTCGGCAGTTCGAATCTGCCCAGCAGCTCCAAAATGTGTTGATGAAAGATGCAGCACAGAAAACGCCGCACGAAAGTGCGGCGTTTTCGCATATAATGCGCCACTTTTAGAATGAAAAAGTTGCAAAAACTCGATTTTTCAAAATTTCAGTTTTGCCCAGCGAGAGGCGACATTTTTAAGATGCGCCCTGCCGAATTTATGGTCTGGTGTGGTTCGAACACCGAGGCTTAAAAAAGAATAAAGAATAAGAAGGCAGGCCGCCGTTCGGCTCCCTATGTGGGAGCGGACGGCGGCCTTTTTCGACTCATAGGTGCTTATGTTGCTTTCGCTTCGTTTGTCTATCATTCCTTGGTGGTGTTGGTAATAGCTTTTACTGGACCTTTCGGGTATGCTTGCGTTACAAAAAACGAGGAGGTATCCGAGAATGGCAACCACTAAAAACTTGTGTGCTCAGATCCCCATCGACCTGCATGAGCGGGTCAGCGAAGAACGGGAACGGCTGGGCCAGACCACCAGCGAGTACATCGCCAACCTCATCCAAGACTATTACAACATGATGGAAAATCAGAAAGGCGGCATTCAAATGACTGAAAAAGGCAGAACGATGGCATTCCAAATTCCCGAAGAACTCTTCCAGCGCATCAAGCGTCATCTGGAGCGCGAGACGCTCCGAACCGGCAAAAAGCTCACCCAGCGAGACTTCGTGCTGAACCTGATCACGCAGGCGCTGGACGAAGCGGACGCTGAGAACACCGCAGAGCAGAACGCCCCCACTGAGGCCTCTGTCGCGCCCCGTGTGGCCGACGTGACCGCTCCAGCGGGCACGGACACCCCCCATGAAGATAACGCCGTTTAGGCCCGCGTTAAAGCCCAAACAAAAGAACACGATTTAGGGAAACGCCACCCAGGGCATCCGAATATATCGGATGCCCTGGGTGGCGTTTTGCGTTTCATCAGAAAGGAGGCACACATTATGGCAAGCGAGATCAGAAATCGCTTCACAGACACAGAAATGCAGATCGCCAGAGAAACGGACCTGCCGGAGCTGCTCTCCCACCTCGGCTATCAGGTGAAGCGCGTGGGACGCTTCCATACTACCACGGAGATGGACAGCCTGCGGATCAAGGACCGGCGTACCTGGTTCCGGTATTCCCAGAATACCGGCGGGGATGCCATTACCTTCCTCCAGCAGTTTTGCGGAAAATCCTTTCCGGAAGCGGTGGAGTACCTTCTGACCTTCCATGGGAAAGCCAGAGACGCGCCCATTCCGCAGCCAAAGCCGATCAGCCCGAAACAGGAGTTTTCCCTGCCGCTCCGCAACGCGGATGACAGAAGGGTTTTCGCCTATCTCCGTAAGCGCGGCATCGCCGCACAGGTGATCCGGCAGTTTATGAACAGCGGCCTGCTGTATGAGGATGCGGTACATCATAACTGCGTCTTCGTCGGCAGGGATGAATCCGGACAGGCAAAGTACGCGGGGCTGCGTGGTACCTATGATCTGGACAGCCCCGGCTTCAAGGGAGACGCAACCGGCAGCGACAAAAACACAGGCTTCTCCCTCCCGCACGATCCGCGCTCAGATCTGGTGCTTGTCTTTGAGGCGCCCATCGATCTGATGAGTTACCTCACGCTCCACAGAGACACAACCAACGCCGTTGCTCTGTGCGGACTCTATGACGGCGCACTGCAGACCTATTTGCAGGCGCATCCGGAGATCCGCCGTATTGCGCTGTGTCTGGACGCGGACGAGCCTGGGCAGAAAGCCGCCCAGCAATTACAGGAAAAGTATCAGTTACAGGGGTATGCCGTTACCGTGGAGAAACCGCGCTGCGGCAAGGATTGGAACGAGTATCTGCAAAAACGGCTTTGCAGCCGGGAAAGGGGGCGATAGTCAAAAGAACATTGTTTTCAACGCGGATAAAAAACAAAAAATATAAGGAGGACCTATGAATCTGAAAAAGAACCATTATTCCCGCAGGGCGCTGGCACTGCTGCTGACGCTGGTCATGTGCGTGGGCATGATCCCCACCGCTTTTGCCGCCCAGCAGAACAGTTACCACGACCCCGCCGAGCACTGGATGCAGGCGTCCGGCCGTACCAATGAGCTGGACGCCAACAGTGTTGTGACCCGCGAGACCTTCAAGTGCGGTGAGTGCGGCAAAGCCACATCTTTTGAGGTGTTCCGCGTTCCCGAATATACCCGCAATGGCCAGCCGGCACTTAGCCGCAATGTGAAATATTCGGACGGCACGATGGTAGATGGTGTCGGTAAGGGTGATACCATGGACGGCATCCCCGGCAAGGACGCTACCTATACCGGATATCACTACACCAAAGCCGTCTGTGAAACCTGCGGCGGCATCAACACAAATATGAGCAAAAGCGAGTACGGCTATCTGAAAAATGTCTACTGGCTGTATGACTGTGCCGCCGCATTTACGCAGGAACTGGACGAAACCGTTTCCTACGAGTACACGGACGATACCTATCACACTGTCACCACCAAGGGCGGCACCTACTGCGCATTCTGCTACGGTACCAATCATACGGTCAGTCGCAAGCTGGAGCGCCACAGCATGGTGACGGAAGTTCTGCCCCAGCCGGCAAACGGACGCTTCGCTACGGTAGAGAAATGCAGCCTGTGCGACTACGCCCGCTATGACTACACGGCGGCAAAGGCCGTTGTTGCCAGCTACTACGGCGTGGTAGACGGACAGCCCCATACCATCAGCGTTACGGACTTGTCTGAAGCCGGTGTCCGCACCTCTATCCGTTACGGCAACAGCGCGGATAGCTGCACCATGACCTCCGCGCCCAACTATACGGACGAGGGTCAGTACACTGTCTATTACGAGATCACCTACACCTGTGACGGTGTGGATATGACGGAAAACGGTGTGGCCTATGTCTGGCTCCGTGATGATACGACGGATGAAAACGGCAACTGCGGCTGCGGCTGTTCTAACCCCAACTGTGGCTGCCAGAACAAGAATTGCAACGGAAATTGCTGTGCCGACAAGGGCTGTGGTGAAAACCACAAGTATATTCTGCTGGACAGCACCAAGGCCGGCTGCACCAGCCTCGGCTATGACCGCTACCTCTGCACGGAGTGCGGCAAGATCGAAAAGCGCGACTATGTGGACTCCCTCGGTCACGCATGGCAGAGCATCGTCATCCGCGACGCCACCTGCGAAACGGATGGCAAGCTGCTGGAACTGTGCTCCCGCTGCGGACAGATGAAGCAGACCGCCACGCCCAAGGGCGAACACAGCTATGAGGTCTACACCGTGGCTGCCACCTGTACCAGCCCCGGTTATACCGTCCGCGAGTGCTCCGCCTGTGGGGATCGTCACATTGAGGACATCACGGCGGCGCTGCCTCACAATTACGAATCCCATGTCATCGCCGCTACCTGCGAAAACGGCGGCAAGACCATCCACCGCTGTGACGGCTGCGGCAGCAGCTTCGTCACAGACTACACCGACGCGCTTGGTCATAGCTGGGATAAGGGAACCCTTGTTACCAACGCCACCTGCACCGGCGAGGGGGTCATGGAATACCGCTGCACCCGCTGTGGCTACCACCGTCTGGATGCCGACCCTGCGGATGGACACATCCCCGGCGCTCCTGCTACCTGCACGGAACCCCAGCTCTGCACCCGCTGCGGCGCGGTGCTGAAAAATGCGCTGGGACACGATTACAAGTCCGAAGTGACTGCCCCCACCTGCACGGAGATGGGATACACCACCAACACCTGCACCCGCTGTGGCGACACTACCAAGACCGACTATACCGAGTCTGCCGGTCATAAACCCGGCGACTGGATCATCGACAAGGAGCCTACCACCGACGCTGCGGGCAGCAAGCACAAGGAGTGCGAGAACTGCGGCGAGAAGCTGGAAACGGCAGAGATCGAGAAAATCTACAACAGCGGCACCACGGACAGCAAGGGTGAAGCCGTTGTAGGCGGTTATCTTGTGACCGTCACCGATACCGACACCAAAAATCCTGTGGCAAACGCCGCAGTTGCGCTCCACAAGGATAACAGCATCTCCATCCGCCTGCCGAATAGCCGCCTGCTGGACTACGCCGACCAGACCACCGTGACCGTGCAGCTTGTCAAGGACAAGTCCGCTGTGCCGGACATGAGCATTGCTGTCACGGATAAGAATGACAACTACGCCTCCGGCAAGACCGACAAGGCAGGTCAGATCACCGTTCCCACCGGCAGCGGTAAGACCAACGAGGACGGCAAGGTCACTACTGGCTATGAGGATGCGGACGGCGACCGCTGGACGCTGACCGTCAAGGTCATCCGCACGGACACGAAGCGCCCCATCTCCGGCAGTGCAGTGTCCATCGGCAAGACCGGCAATATCACGGTGAAGCTGCCGGACGGCACAGATCTGGACGCCAAGCATCAGGTGACGGTCATCGTGACCGACCACAAGAAGGCTCCCCAGCAGGGGAAAAATGTCACGGTCAAGGGTGATCTGGGTCAGTCTGCCGTAGGCAAGACCGACAAAAACGGTGAGCTGACCGTCCCCGAAGTGGAGCAGACCGAGCGCCACGGCGTTTACATCGTCGGCTACACGGACGGCACCTTTGGCCCCAGCCGCAGCATGACCCGCAGTGAAGCCGCCGCGATCTTCGCCCGCCTGCTGGCGGAGAAGAACGGTGACACCATTTCCACGGCGGCAAATACCAAATTTGCGGACATTCCTGCCCACGCCTGGTATAGCGGCTATGTGAAGTATCTGTGCAACAACGGCATTACCTATGGTAAGAGCAAGACCATCTTTGCCCCCAACGATGCCATTACCCGTGCTGAGTTTACCACGATGGCTGTCCGTTTCTTTGATGTGTACGGCGACGGCGACGCTGAGATCATGGAGCAGTTCAGCGGCTTCAATGATGTTTCTTCCGGCTATTGGGCGGCAGAATACATCAAGTACGCCGCGCTCCACGGCTGGATTAACGGCTACGGGGACGGCTCGTTCCACGCAGACCGCGAGATCAACCGCGCCGAGGTCGTCACCATCGTCAACCGCCTGCTGGGCCGCGAAGCGGATGAGGACTACATCGCGGACAATCTCCGCAAGCTCAACACCTTCCCGGATGTGAGCCGCAAGCATTGGGCGTATTACGCAGTCATGGAAGCCGCCAACGCCCATACCGCCATTCTGGGTGACAGCGAAAGCTGGGGCAAGTAAACACCCTGCCACCCTCCCGATGCCGGGAGGGTGGCTTTTCTAACATCAAACATCATAATTAAAAAGGAGAAATGAACCATGCTGAAAATCACTGCCATTGGCAATCTGACCCACGATGTGGAACTGAAAATGAATGAGGCCACCGGCAAACCCTATGCCATCCTGCGTATCGCTTCGGACCGCCGCTATAAGGATAAGGACGGCAACAAGCTCACCGATTTTATCTCCATCAAGGTGCGCGGCCCTCTGGCCGAGCGCTGCGCGGCGTTTGCGTGGAAGGGCTGTAAGCTGGTAGCCACCGGCGATTTCGAGACCATCACCTTCGCGGACGATCCCCAGCGCCAGCCCGGTTTCCTCATCAAAGCCAGCGATGTGGAATTCCTGTCTCCCCGCAAGGCGGAGGACGCGGCGCAGGCTGTGGATGCTGCGTCTGTTTGTGAGGACGCCGCCTGATGAAAAACACCGGGATCACATACACCAGCGCAGAGCGCAGTCCTGTGATCCTGCCGGAGATGGCCGAACTGCTCCCGCCTTTGAGCGCGGAGCAGTCTGCCGCTCTGGAAGAGGATCTGCTGCGAAACGGCTGTTACTCCCCCATCATCGTCAATGAGGACATGGTGATCGTGGACGGGCATAACCGTCAGTCGCTGTGTGAAAAGCATGGCCTGCCCTATACGATGGCGGTATTCTCCTTTGAGGATCTGCTGGAAGCCAAGCAGTGGGCGCTGGACACGCAGAAAAATCGCAGAAATCTGGAAAAGTGGGAGCTGGGCAAGATCGCGCTGAAGCTGAAGCCGGAGATCGAGGCAAAAGCCAGGGCAAACCAAGGGACACGCACAGACCTTTCGGCAACATTGCCGGAAAGTTCCGATACTGTGGACACCCGCAAGGAGCTGGCAGAAGCAGTCGGCCTGGGTGAGCGCACCATGGGCAAGGTCATGCAGATCGATGAGAACGCCCCGGCGGTCATCAAGGAGGCTCTGGATAAGAAGGAACTGTCCATCAACAAGGGTTATGACCTGACCCGGCAGCTTCAGGACCTGCCGGAAGAGCAGCGGGAGCAGGCGGCCGCCGAAGCGCTGGAATACGAAAAAGCGAAAAAAGAACTGAAAAAGCAGGATGCCGAGATCGACCGAAAAGGAAAGATCGCGGCGCTTTTCTGCAAAGCGTATGAAAAAGCCGTCCTGCTGACACCGTCCGAGGAAAATGTCCGCTGCTGGACGGACGGGACGCGGATGACCCCGGAGGAAATGCGGGATACCGTGAAGGAATCCCGCGAGCTGGCGGAGGTGTTCCGGACGATTGCGGATATCATCGAGCAGAAGATCCTGCCCGCGGATTGGAGGTGTGCCGATGCAGAAAGCGAAGAAAACGATGCCCAGCCGGACGGGAATCCCGCCTGACGCGCAGGCGGAGATTTTGCAAAAGCTGTCTGCCGAGACGAAGATCACTTCCTGTGAGATCGCGGAGATCTTGAAAAAGCATGATGTCTGCGGAGATATGGATGCGCTCCAGGACGCCTACCGGAAACGGCTGGGACAGCGTCTCCTGTCCGGCATCCGGGACGAGAACGGCAAGCGGGAAATCCTCTCCACCAGCGGCGGCGAGTATGTCATCGTAGACTGCTGCAATGACCCGCAGAAGCTGAAAGCCATCCAGCGCCGCATTCAGGCGCAGATGAATGGGCTGGATGTGTCTGCCGGGAAGGTGCATGGGCGCGTTCACTTTTTAGAGCGTTTTATGGGCTGGGTAAGAAAGGAGCGGTCAGATGGAGCAGCATGAGGAAATGCTGTCCCCGGAGGAACAGTACGCGCAGCTTGCGCCGACGCTGGACACAGACGGCTTCTCGTTGTATGTCGCCGCGGAAGAAATCACCGGGCTCAAGGTCTATGAAGAATTTCCCTATGAGGATAACCATGGAATGTTTGAGATGGCAGACGGACACACGCTGCTGCGGTATCTGGAAGCGGCATACTTTGGGACCGTTACCTGGGAGATCGTCCCCGGCACGCCCTATGAGCGGGCGATTCTCGGTGAAGTGGATAAGACCACACCGGAGTATCGCACATTTTATCAAAAGATCTGCGCGGGTGCGGCAGCGCACATCAAAAAACGTATTGGGAAGGAGAGACAGAATGTGAAGGAACCGATCTCAGAGATCAACAAAGAATCCTTCTGGGACCTGATCCGTGATGCAAAAATCGCCTGCGGGCAGGATATGGACGCCATGCTGGCCTATCTGAAAGACCGGCTGGTTTCTATGGGCCCCACGCAGGCGCAGAATTTTCACGACATCATCCACGCCTATGAAGATCTCGCGGACAAGTTCGGCTTGTGGGACGCGGCAGGGATCATGAAGGCATATGGCTGCAGCGATGACGGTTTTATCGACTTCCGCGCCTGGCTCATCGCACAGGGGCGTGAGGTCTATTTTGCCGCGCTGGCAGACCCGGACAGCCTTGCGGATGTCGTTCCCTACGGCGATTGCTGCTTTGAGCAGTTGAGCTATGTCGGGGACTATGCCTATGAGCAGCTCACCGGGAAAAGCGCCTATGATCAGACAGATTGGAGCGCATATGAAGCGCTTTTGATGAAGCTGGAACAAGATATCGTCTATAAGGACGGCATCGAGTTTCCCAGAGAGGGTGCGGATCTGAAGAAATATCTGCCCCGGCTCTGCGCGAAGCATCCGGAGTGGGACGGTCAAACGCGCTGGAATCTGCAGCTGAAGGAGATCCGGGATCTGATCCATGCCGGAAAGGACTATGACCGACGCCAGACATCAAATAAGAAGAAACGCAGCCGTGGAGGTGAAGCAAGATGAGCGAGTCCATGATTGTTGGTGTCGACCACGGCTATGCCGCTATGAAAACGGCCCATTTCTCGTTCCCCTCCGGTCTGGTGGCGTATGAGCATGAGCCATATACGCTGAAGGACGTGCTGGAATACGGCGGAAAATTCTATGTGGTGGGCAGCGGGCGTCAGGCGCTTCAGAAGAACAAAACGCAGACAGAGGATTATTACCTCCTCACGCTGGCCGCTATCGCAAAGGAGCTCTCCTTCCGTCATGCGGAGCCTGCGACAGAGATCCATCTGGCGGCCGGACTGCCCCTCACCAGCTTTGGACGGGAGAAAAATGCATTCCGGGAGTATCTGCTCCGGGATGGGAAAACGGTGAATTTCCGCTATGAGGGACAGGAATACTCTATCGCCATCCGCAAGGTGTCCCTGTTCCCGCAAGGTTATGCCGCAGTCTTGACCCAGAGCATCCTGCTGGATGAGCCTTCTGTGATCGTGGCGGATATTGGCGGATGGACAGTGGATCTGATGCGCCTGGACAACCGTATTCCCAATGCATCGACCTGCCGCAGTCTGGAACTTGGCATGATCCGCTGTCTGGATGAGATAGGTGAGCAGATCCGCCGCACGCTGGGCCTGTCTATGACGGCGGCACAGATGGAAAGCGTGCTGCGCGGCGATGCTGTCCATATCAACGAGGATGCCAGAAAAATCATTGACCGGCAGGCAGACGCCTATGTCCATCGCCTGCTCTCCGCCATTACGGAGAGCGGACTGGATACCCGTGCCATGCCTGCTGTTTTTCTGGGCGGTGGTGCGGCGCTGCTGAAGCGGAATGTATCCGCTGCGGACGGCCTTTGCCGTCCAGTCATCCTTGACGATGTGTCCCTCAACGCCAAAGGCTATGAGCGGCTGGCAGAGCGGCTCACAAAGAACGATGAGCAGTAACAAAAAGCGGATCAATCTGTCCTTTTCCATGTCCTCGCCCATCCAGCGCAGGGCGTGGAAGAAGCTGACGGAGATCCCCGCAGGACAGCGTACCGCCGCGGTCTGCCGCATGGTCTGTGAGTATAAAGGGCAGCAGGAATTGCTGGATGCCGTTCGCCAGACCGTCCGACAGGAACTGCGGGGAGTGCAACTCACCAAAGAAGAAGCGCGGGATAGCGTCAGAGCCGGGGATGTAGATGAAAGCGTCCTCGGCTTTTTGCTTGCCCTGCAGGAAGGAGATGAGATGACCTGATCCGATATTTTGATATGTTCGCCGGCATCGGCGGCTTCCGCACGGGATTGACCCGCGCGGGCGGTTTCCAGTGCGTAGGACACTGCGAGATCGACAAATACGCCAATGCCAGCTATGAGGCCATTTATGAGCCGGGAAAGGAGGAACGATATTATCCAGATGCCACAAAAATCGACCCCGCAGACCTGCCGGACTTTGACCTCCTGTGCGGAGGATTCCCTTGTCAGACATTTTCAATCGCTGGCAGAAGAAAGGGCTTTGACGACACCCGCGGCACTCTCTTCTTTGAAATTGCCCGATTGGCTCAATCCAAACGACCTTCGTATCTTCTGCTCGAAAACGTTCCGGGACTGCTGTCGCATGACAAAGGCCGGACGTTTTCTGTCATCCTCGCCACGCTTAATGACCTGGGGTACCGCGTGGAATGGATGGTGCTTAACAGCAAACATTTTGGAGTCCCGCAATCCAGAAGGCGGCTGTTCCTTATCTGCTATCTTGATCCCCGATGCGCCGGAAAAATATTTCCTGTCTTTGGCACAGGTGGAAAAGCTCTTATACAAGTCCTCGGAGGCTCGCAAGGCTCCCGTGTCTACGACGCAGACGGAATAGCCTGCACGCAGACTGCCGGCGCTGGAGGTGTGGGCGGCAAAACAGGATTGTATATCATTCCGCAGGACAGACCCTTTGTGGATCTATGTGCCGGGGAGGCGAGACAAACGGAGGCCGCCCGCTGCCTCACTGCCCGTTATGGACAGACAACGCTGTCCAATCATAGAGCAGAACGTTCCGGCGTTCTGCTCATCAAGGAAGCCACGAAAAAAGGCTATAAAGAGGCGAATCCCGGTGACAGCGTCGATCTCGGCTTTTCCGGGAGCAATACCCGCCGTGGTCGTGTGGGACAGGATATCGCACACACATTGGAGACGAGCTGCATCCAGGGCATCGTGGAACGTGGCGGACGCATCCGGCGTTTGATGCCGCGGGAGTGTCTGCGGCTGCAGGGCTTCGATGAGTGGCAGATCGACCGCATCCTCGCCATCCAGTCCGACGCACAGGCGTATAAGCAGGCAGGCAACAGCGTCACCGCTAATGTCATTGAAGCCATTGCGCGGCGCATCCGGGCAGTAGACGAGGAACTGAAAGAAGGTACCGCCGCATGATTGGAATAAAGGACCAGTGCTTCGGCGTGGAAGTTGAAATGACCGGCATCACCCGTGAGCAGGCGGCAACAGCGCTGGCCGCGTATTTTGCAACGGACGCCCGCTATGTGGGCGGCGCTTACGATAAATGGTGTGTGACGGATCGGGACGGCAAAGAGTGGACAGTCATGAGTGACTCCAGCATCCACGGGGAGCAGAAGATCGGCAGCGGCTATCGTGCAACGGGTGACTACAGATACCGCGTGGAGATGGTAACGCCAAAGCTCACCTATGCGGAACTGCCCAAGCTGCAGGAATGTGTCCGGCAGGTACGCCACGCAGGAGCCAAGGCCAACAGCTCCTGCGGCATCCATGTCCATGTGGACGCAGCCAATCATAACCGGCAGAGTCTGAAAAACCTCATCGGCATCATGTACTCCAAGGAGGATATCCTGTTCAAAGCGCTGCAGGTCAATGAAAGCCGGGCGTCCCGCTGGTGTCAGAAGGTGCGGGAACCCATGCTGAAGCAGGCACGCAGGCTCTCGTCGGATGAGACAAGGGATCTGACGCAGCTGGAGAATATCTGGTATGAGGGAGATAACGGCAGCGCAGACCATTATAACTGGACCCGCTATTACGCACTGAATCTGCATTCGGTCTTTTACCGGGGGACGGTGGAATGGCGCTGTTTCAATTCCACACTCCATGCGGGAAAAGTTGCCGCCTATGTGAATCTGTGCCTTGCCATCTCCGCCCAGGCTATCGCCCAGCGCAGCACGGTCATGCGCAAGACCCACAGTGACAATGAACTGTTCACCTTCCGGGTCTGGTTGGTGCGGTTGGGGCTCAACGGCGAGGAATTCAAGCATACCCGTGACCACCTGTTGGCAAATCTGGACGGTGATCGGGCGTGGCGTTTCGATAAGGACAGCTATACAGTCAATCAAAAGAAGAAAAAATCCAGAGAAATGGAGAGGTGAAGCCTTTGAAGATTCAAATTGAAGATACCGTGTACGAAGGGACCGCAGCCGAGATCATGGAACAGCTTCGGGATCTCAGCTTTGATCCCACAGAGTTCCCGGATGTGGAGACCTACATCTGGTTTGTACAGAATAATGTCATCCGCACCACGGGAATGGACTGTCCGCTGCCGGATGGCGATGCGGAGACACAGGCGGCAGCCCTGCTCCGTCATCTGGAACGCTTTGGCGCTCTAACGATGCTGGAGGTGTGATATGGAGGAAAACCTGTATTTTGCCTACGGCAGCAACCTTGATCTGGAGCAGATGGCGCAGCGCTGTCCGGATGCCGAGATCGTGGGACCGGTCAGGCTTGAAAACTACGAACTGCGGTTCCGCGGCAGCGGCTTTGCTACCGTTGCGCCGAAAAAAGGCAGTACTGTCCACGGACTGGTGTGGAAGATCACGCCAAACTGCGAACAATCTCTGGACCGCTATGAGGGGTATCCCCGCCACTACACGAAAGAAACCGTGACTGTTAAAGACGCGGCTGGCGCTGAGCTCCCAGTCATGGTCTATATCATGGCAGAGCCGTATTGCCGCCAGCCTGCACTGCCGTCCCCATATTATTACCGCGTGATCCAGCGAGGCTTTGAAGCCAACGGCCTGCCGGTGGAGTCATTACAGGCTGCGTGGGACAGGACCGTTGACGAGGTGTTCTCCGGAAAGCTGGATAAGCCGAGGAATAAGAAATCGGAACGACGCAAAGAGCCGGAACGGTAATGGCTCTGCCGCAGCAGAAAGAAATAGCCTGTTTGCAATTTCCGCCGCGTGTGTTACAATATCCCCTGTTTGTGAAACGGGTGCGGATATGTTTTACACGATGGAGGAAGCCGCTGTCCTCGGCGGTTTTCTGGAACTGTATCTGGACCGGGATAGCGTGGACCCGGCCGTGCGGGAACGGCACCGGAAATTCCGGCAGGGACTGCTGGGCGGCGCACTGGAACGTGTCGATTATGAATGGGCGGCTGCGGCGCTGGGATTCCTGCGCCCCCAATGGTGGCCGGAGCATGAAGATCATCGGACGTTGGAGAATGCCCTGCTGAAGACCCGGACGCTGGCATCCAAAAAAGAATAAGAATCACCATTTGCGGCAACGGCAGAGGAATCTGTCGCTGCCGCTTTTCTTTTGAAGAAGGAGGAACCCATATCAGCACAGAAAAAATGAAAGTCCTTGTGGTGCGCCCCATGGAAATGCCTGAAGTGCAGGAGATCGACCACACTCTTTCTGCCATGCAGGAACTGGTAGGCGGCACCATTCAGGCAGTTTACCCCTTCGATGACCCGGTGGCGCTCGTCTGCAATGACGAGGGCAAGCTGCTGGGCCTGCCGTGGAACCGCACCCTGACCGATGATCACGGTGTGCCGTATGACATTGTCTGCGGCACATTTTTTGTTGCCGGTCTTAAAGAGGATGATTTTGCCTCGCTGACGGAGCAGCAGATCGAAAAGTATCAGGACAAATACAGCCATGAAATGATCCTTTCTGTTCCGAAACAGCCGGAGGCACAAAAGAAACCGATGAAAAAGGAGAAACATGAATATGAAAGATAACTGCATTCTGACCGCTGAGTCAGTCACCGAGGGACATCCCGACAAGCTCTGCGACACCATCGCGGACGCGGTGGTGGATGCCTGTCTTACGCAGGACGCCGCTGCCCGCGTTGCCTGTGAGGTCATGGCCACAGCCGGAAGGATCATCGCCGCAGGCGAGATCACGGCAGCGAAGATTCCGGACATCCCTGCCACTATTTGCAGAACGGTGCGGGAAGCCGGATACGGCGGCAGCGACTATGAGGTGGAGGTCATCACCCATGAGCAGAGTCCCGACATTGCGGAAGCTGTGTGCGGCGGCACGGAGACCGGCGCAGGAGATCAGGGAATCCTGTACGGTTTTGCCTGCGATGAAACAAAGGAGCTGCTGCCTCTGCCTGTGGTGCTGGCCCATCGACTGACCCGCCTGTTGACCGATACCCGCAGGCAGGGCATCATCCCCGGCCTGCGTCCGGACGGCAAGGCGCAGGTGTCTGTGGAATACCGCTCTGGAGTCCCGTACCGCGTTGCCGCAGTGGTGGTATCCTGCCAGCATGAGGATGAGCTGCCCCTGCCGGAACTGCGCCGGGACATCCTGTGCCATGTGATCCGACCCGCCATGCAGGAACTTCCGCTGGACGAACATACCGAAGTGCTGGTCAATCCATCCGGTCGATTTGTCCAGGGCGGTTTTGAAGCGGACACCGGACTCACCGGACGCAAGCTGATGGTGGATACCTACGGCGGCCTCGCCCCTCATGGCGGCGGCGCGCTGTCCGGCAAGGATGGAACGAAGGTGGACCGCAGCGGCGCGTACATGGCCCGTTACATTGCCAAGAATATCGTAGCGGCAGGACTGGCAAAGCGCTGCACCATCAGCCTTGCCTATGCCATCGGCAAGGCACAGCCTGTGGCGGTGACGGTGGATACGGAGCATACCGGCATCTATTCCGATGACGTGTTGGAGCAGGCAGTCCGCACGGTATTCAACCTGACGCCGGATGGCATGATCGGAACGCTGGGACTGGATCAGCCCATGTTCCAAAAGTTCTGCAATTACGGACACTTCACCCATGCGGACGCGCCCTGGGAGCGCACGGATATGACAGAGGTGCTGGAATGTGCCTGTCGTGCCAAGGACATGGGCGTATCGCACCGATAACAGAAAAGGCCCGCGAGAGATGGTCTCTCGCGGGCGTGTTATCACTGCACGGAATCCTTGAATGCCTTGCCGGGCTTGAAAGCCGGCGCTTTGGAAGCGGGGATTTCAATGGTGGCTCCGGTGGCCGGATTCTTGCCGGTGCGGGCGGCGCGCTCCTTCACCTCGAAGGTGCCAAAGCCCAGCAGTTGTACCTTGTCACCGGACTTCAACGCAGTCTGCAGCGTGTCGACAAACGCATTCAGAGCGGTGTCACAGTCCTTCTTGGTAAGGCCGCTGGCTTCCGCCATAGCGGTGATCAGTTCTGTTTTATTCATCGTATTTCGTCTCCTTCATATCTAAAATGACTGGAAATGATATGCGCTATTATAGCAGACTCCCCACCTGCTGACAATACTGCCAGCAAAAACAGAATCAGAGAGGATGATCATGATTTCAAAAGAAAAGAAGAACACCCTGCATATTGCGTCCTGCTCCTTCGGCAAAGACAGCCTTGCCACGATCCTGCTGGCGCTGGAGCACGGGGAACCGCTGGATGAAGCGGTCTACTGTGAGGTGATGTTCGATAAAAGGACCTCCGGCGAGGTGCCGGAGCATCGGGCATTCATCTATGAGACTGCGATCCCCAGACTGGAACGGTTGGGCATCCCGGTCCGTGTGCTGCGTTCGGATAAGACCTATCTGGATTTGTTTGCAGGAACAGTTACTCGCGGTCCGAAAAAAGGACTTCGGCGCGGATTCCCTCTGTGCGGGCATTGCTACGTTCAGCGGGACTGCAAGCTCCGTCCCATCCGCCGGTATAACAGGACTCTGACGCCGGATACTGTGCAGTATGTGGGCATCGCCAGCGATGAGCCGGTGCGCTTGCACCGCTTGCAGGGAGATCAGGTGTCCCTGCTGGAAAAATATCACTACACCGAAGAGGATGCAAAGCAGCTCTGCCAAACGGCAGGGCTGCTTTCACCTGTCTATGCGTTCACAGACCGTGGCGGCTGCTGGTTCTGCCCAAATGCCAAGCGGAAAGAACTGCGGCACCTTTATGACCACCATCCAGAGCTGTGGGCGAAAATGCTGGAGCTGCAGGCAATGCCGGGAAAGGTGTCTGAGAAATTCAACCGCACGGAGCGCTTTTCCGACATCGATGCGGCATTCCGAAAAGAAGATGCCCTGTGCCAAAAAGCGGCATAAAAAAAGAAAAGGAGATGAGAACCATCAGCAATCAGAAATATGAGATCACAGACATGGCCCATGAGGAATATCCGTTCCTGCACCGCATCCGTGCGCTGCGGGATATCTGCGGCGAGATCCACGCAGGCGACATAGGTGGCTTCGTGGAAAGCGAAAGCAACCTGTCCGCGGAGTCGGGAGACTGCGCGTGGATCTTCGATGACGCCATTGCAGCGGGTGACGCCTATGTGGATCGGGATGCTTGTCTGCGGGGCGACGCCATTGCCTGTGGCAGCGCCTATGTTTCCAAAGGCAGCGTGATGAGCGGCCACAGCCGCGCCGAGGACAGCGCCTATCTCCGCGGGGCCTCCATGACCGGAAAAGCGCTGGCTTCCGGAAACGCGCAGATCATTCACGATCCCCATACGATGGGAACTCCCATCCTGTCTGGCAACTGCAAGGTGTATGGCATGGTGCAGGGGGATATCCGCATCACCGGTTCTGCCGTGATCCTGCCCTGCGAGGAAGTCCGCAACGATACAAGGGATACCTTTGTCCTGAGCGGCAAGAGCCGCAGCGTGATCCGCGGCATCGGGCGTGAGACCTTGAAACCTCTGCAAAAAGGAGTAAGTCCCATGAAAACAAAAACGCCAAAGAAACGAGGTGTGGAGCGATGACCGTGTATGAGCAGGAGTTGCGAAAGCTGTTTGAACACAGCAATCTCGTGGATCGGCCTCAATTCTCCGGGCGTGTGTGCGTGGGAGATCTCGGAAAGGACCTGCGTGTACGGGCGGAGTTTCTCTCTACCCATATCTCCAGCCAATATGACGCCATCCGCCTCACGGTGCTCAACCGCACGGAGGGCGTGGTGGACCGGACGCTGCTGCGCTTTCAGGATGTCTGGGGTAAAAAGCAGGTGCCGAACAATCCCAACTTCCGCAGCGGCGTCATTCCCCACCTGTGGGATGACTACGGAAAAGTGGAATGGTACGCCTATCATCCCACTGCCGCGGACTATGCCGCTCTGCGGGATGCCGTCGGTCAGTATCTGTCCGCATTCCGGGAGCGCACGCCGGAGCTGGAACGGAGCGGCCCCAAGCTGGTCTATATCTGTGCTCCGCTGCGGGGCGATGTGACAAACAATGTGGAGTTTGCGCGGCAGAAAGCGCAGGAGGTGTTTGTGGAGGGAAATATCCCTATCTGTCCGCATCTGCTGTTCCCGCCTGTCGCAGATCCCGCCGATCCCGCCCAGGATGAAAAAGCCAGGGCGATGGGACTGCGCCTGCTGGAATCCTGCCAGCAGATGAATGTGTACGGTCCGGTCTGGACGGATGGGATGTGGCAGGAGATCTATAAAGCCGGTGAGCTGGGCATCCCCGTGTTGACGGATCAGAAGACCATTGGCCGGACGCCGCCTGCACGGCATCCCAAAAGAAAGGAGAGATAAATGCCAATTGAGAGGATCACTGCGGACGATCTGCGGGATATGGAGCATCAGGAGGGATTGGTGCTGCAGGGCTGCGGCGGAGAGGCGCAGGAGTGGCTGGATGGCATTAACGACCTGCTGACGCAGGACGGCATCCTGCAAAATGGCAGCCGCTTTGAGACGGTCAAGGTTTTTCAGCACGATGGACTCACCAATCTGCTGTTCCCCTTCGAGAACATTCAGGTGGATATGGGGAAGCTGGCGATGTGGCGTTTGCAGACCCACGGCGCATTCGGCGGCACATGGCTGTCCGACTATGTTCCCAACAGGCTGGGCGGGTTTCGCTCCGCCCGGCAGGAGAACCCCCGCCCTCTCTGCCCTCTGCTGGGGCAGGACGGCAACATCTTCCATCTGATGGGTATTGCCGCCAGAGTTCTTCGGCAGAATGGCATGGCGGCAGAAGCAAAGGAAATGCAGACCCGCATCATGGGCGGAGCGTGCCACAGCTACGAGGAAGCACTGGGAATCATCAGCGAATATGTGGAAACGGAGCTGTCTCCGCCCCGCGAAAATCGAACGAAAAAGAAGGAGAAGCATGAGCATGAGCGATAATCAGAAATGGAGCATCCTCCAGGGTGATGCCCTGAAGGTGCTGGGGACCTTTGCCCCCAACACCTTTGACGCTGTCATCACCGATCCGCCCTATGCGTCCGGTGGGCGCACCCAGACGGAGAAAAACAAATCCACCGCCCGGAAGTATTCCAGCATGGGCGAGAACGCACCGCCCCCTTTCGATGGGGACGCCAAGGACCAGCGCTCCTGGACCCGCTGGGCGGCGGAGTGGTTGTATGAAGCGCGAAAGGTATGCAAGAGCGGTGCGCCGATATGTATGTTCATCGACTGGCGGCAGCTTCCCGCGGCGACAGACGCTCTCCAGTGGGCCGGTTGGATCTGGCGCGGCACCGCTGTCTGGGATAAGGGCAACAGCCGCCCGCAGAAGGGGCGCTTCCGTCAGCAGGCGGAGTATATCGTCTGGGGCTCCAACGGCGATATGCCCATCAGCCGTCCGGTCCCGTGTCTGCCGGGGGTGTTCAAATACGGCAATCCCCAGAGCCGCATCCATCTGACGGAGAAGCCGCTGCAGCTGATGCGGGACATCGTAAGGATCACGGAACCGGGTGGGCATATTCTGGACCCCTTTGCCGGCAGCGGTACCACGGTGCTGGCGGCTGTGCAGGAGGGCTATACCGCCACCGGCATCGAAGTCACAGACACCTATGCGGAGCTGGCGCGGGAACGTATCCGGAAGGAACTGGCGTGCGCCGCCTGAGCCTGCGCTGTGTGGCAACAGCACTTGCTATGCGCCTCTTGTGGCATTCTTTGTAGAGGAACAGACGAGCTATTATCAACAGGTAGAAGGATTCGTCCTTCCCTTCGACGCAGCTCGAACCGCTGCACGAAGCAGAAAGCAGAAAACGGAAGAGATCGAGCGTTGATTCAATATTTGAACGGGCAGGGTGTCTTGATGACACCCTGCCGTTTCTGTTTTGGGTGTTACATTGACACCCTGTGCGGAAGGACCCTGCGAAACCGGATGTCTGGCGCTGCTGCCAGACATTTCTTTTTTCTGGAAAAGGGGCGGACCGTGTCCGCCTGTATCGGAATCAACCTACCTCTCAAAAAACGCCCCGCCGACGGCGGGGAACAGCCAACGCCGCCGTGGGCGGCGCTGGCGCAAGCATCGCGCAAATGTACATTTGCACAGCTTGCTGGGGTAAGCCCCAGTCCCCAATGCCGCCGGCGAGCGGAAGTAACGCGGCAGCGCCGCAGGAAGGAGCACGAAATGGCTGAAATCGAAAAAAGGCACCATCTTCATATCGTCCTGACACCTCGGCAGTACAGACTGCTGTGCAGTCAGGCAAAGCATTGCCGCTTGACGAAGCGGGCCTACCTTGCCAGTCTCATTGAAGGGCAGCCGGTCAAATCCCGCCCCAGCCAGGAGATCAAAGACCTGCGAACGGAGATCCATCACATCGGAAATAACATCAATCAGATCGCCCGCAGTGTTAATGCCGGCATTGCCAAACCAGAGGATGCCAGACGGGGACTCTATCTGCTGGATCAGGTCTATGAACTGATGTTTCAGGTGGCGAATAAGTAGTGGCCGTTACCAAAATACTTCCCCGTAGCGGTGGCCTGCAGCAGGCCATTGATTATGTCCTCAATGGGGATAAAACGGATGACTGTATCTTAACGGCTCACTTCAACTGTGATCCAGGGCGTGAATACCGCCAGATGATGCAGACCAAGCGGGAAACACACCGGACAGACGGGCGTCAATGTTACCACATTATTCAATCATTCCGCCCCGGTGAGATCACACCGGAACTGGCGTTGGAGATAGCCAAAGAATTTGTGCGGGAACACCTGGACGGGTTTGAGGCGGTCATCGGTACGCACGTGGATCGACACCATATCCATTCGCATATCGTATTCAATTCCGTCAATGCGGACACTGGTGAGAAATACCACAGTACCCAACAAAGTTACTATCAGCAGATCCGCGGCATTTCAGACCGGCTCTGCCGGGAGCATGGCCTGTCCGTTATCATGGCGGGAGAGTCTGCCAAAGCCATCAGCTATGTGGAATGGCTGCGGCAGTCCAAAGGGCAGCCCACATTTCGTTCCATGCTGGAGGCGGATCTGCGGACGGCTATTCAGGATGCCAATGATCTCGGCCACTTTTTCCTGCTCATGGAGCACATGGGCTATGAGGTCCACCACGGTGATCGGCTGGGATTTCGCCTGCGGGGGCAGGAGCGATTCCAGTATCCCGGCAGGCGAGATCCGCTGTTCACAGAGGACGGAATCCGTGCTGCCATCCAGGGCAACCTGGAACAGATCGAAGCGGGACTGCGGCCTGTCTTGCCTGCGCGGCCGGCATATCAGCCGTACCGGAAGCATCCCAGATACAGCGGTTTTCTCGCCCTCTATGTCCATTATCTCTATCTGCTGGGCAAGATCGAAAAGCGACAGTATCCGCCCCGCATGACGCCGCATCTGCGGCAGGCGGTCATGCGCTTCGAGCGGTATCAGGCGCAGTTCGCGTTCCTACGGGAAAATAACATCACAACGCCTGCTGACATGGCGGCATTCGAACAACGCACAGAGGAAACGCTGGGCAGATTGACAAAGCAGCGGACCCTCCTCAATGTGCGGAAGAAGAAACGCCAGCCGCTCTACGCGGCGCTGGCAGACGCGGAGGCGCTGGAACCCAGCAGGGCGCTATACGAGGAAGGATTCACCGGCATGGAGCAGGAGTTTGAGCAGTACATGAAAGCCGTGAAGCTGCTGGAGGACAGCGGCATTCCGCGGGAGGTGCTGGAGAAAGAAAAGGCAGAAGTGTATGAGCAGCTCTCAGAGGTGAATCGGAAGATCCGGGCAGAGCGGGAAAAGCGGAAGCTCTGCCGGGAGATCTGCCAGCAGACGCCTGTAATGGAGCAGGACATCCAGAAAACAGAAGAACACCAGAAGGAGGTGCGGGAACATGAACATCGGAGGCGGTGAAGCGGCGGACCAGCTGGTACGCATGATGCTCTCCGGCAGCGAGGTCGCTGTCCGGCTGAGCGGCTCCGCCATTAAAAATGTACTGGCGCTCACCATGGCGCTGGCGAAAAAACACAAGACCATTTCCGGCAAAGTCAATCTGGCAAAGATGCTGAAGGAGACCCGCGATGTGCGGCGGTTCGCCATGTCTCCGGAGCAGTATCAGCAATTCAGGCAGCGGGCAGGAAAACAGAAGATCCTGTTCTCTGCCATCCGTGATTCGGATAACAAGGGAAAAGTCGTGGATGTGATCATGCCGGTAACGGAGATCGACCGCGCCAATATGATCTTTGAGCGCATCCGATATACCGGGCAGCCGGAGCAGGCGCGGCAGGATGCCCCCTCTAAGGAGCAGGAAGCCCGTTTGGGACAGGAGGCGCCGCAGCGCGAACAGCAACGCCCCCAGCAGGGGGAAACGCCTGTGACACCGCCTGTGGGCAAGCGGCAGGAGGTGGCACCAAAAAAAGAATCTCGGTCGGGAACAGACTTGCCAGATACCAAAGGCAGATCGACCTCATCCAGCGGCAGGGAAACGGCTGCCGGGACGATGACGAATGAGCGCACTTCGGTTCTGGAACGGTTGAAAGGGTATCAGGCACAGTTGGATACCCGGCAGAAGTCTGCCCCGGCCAAGGAAAAGATCCGTCAAAAAGTACGACCGGACAGGACAAAGTAAGAAAGCCGTTTCGTCAGTAAGGCCGGCAGAGTGGAATGCTCTGCCGGCCTCGTATTTTTTATGCAGGAGGTGATGCGGCTGAAAAAGACATCCCAAACAACGGATCTGGTACTTGCGCTGTTCCTCTATATCCCTGTGATATGGGCGGCGCTGCTGATCGCCCAGTCCCTTGGCGGCGGTCTGCCGGAGCTGCTATCAAACTTAACTGCCGCGCTGGAACAGCCCTTCCAGATCCAATGGACAGACAAGAGTCTGTTGTCCATTCTCGTCTGCACCGGCGCGTATCTCATGGGGCTGTGTCTCTATGCTTCCGGACAGGGCAGAACACGGGACGGAGAGGAACACGGCTCCGCCGCATGGGGCTCTCCCCGGCAGCTCAACGCGCAGTTCCGTCAAAAGCAGAACAAGATCCTCACCCGCCATGTGCGGCTGGGGCTGGATACCCACAAGCACCGGCGCTCACTGAATGTGCTGGTCATTGGCGGCAGCGGCGCGGCCAAAACCCGCGGCTATGTCAAGCCCAACATTCTGGAAGCAAACAGCAACTATGTGATCACGGACCCGAAGATGGAGGTGCTGACCGCCACCGGAGGGTATCTGAAACGGCAGGGATACGACATCCGAGTGCTGAATCTGGTGGATCTGTCGCAGTCGGATGGCTATAACCCCTTCCGCTACCTGCGGGATGAAAAAGACGCGCTGAAGCTGGTCAACACGCTGATCCAGGCAACGACGCCCAAGGGTAGTCACGAGTCCGATCCGTTCTGGTCGAAGTCCGAGACAGCACTGCTGCAGGCCATCATCCTCATGCTGTTCCAGGAAGCGCCGGAATATGAGCAGAATTTTTCCATGGTGATGCGTGTGCTGGAATATGCCGAAGTGAAGGAGGACGATGACGAGTATGTCTCCCCGCTGGATCTGCTGTTCCGGGCAATGGAGTATGAGAACCCGGAAAGTGTTGCCCTGCGGCAATATAAGGTTTTCAAGCAGGCGGCGGGCAAGACAGCAAAATCGATTCTGGTGTCTGCCGCTGTGCGGCTGGCACCCTTCAATCTGCCGCAGATCAAAGCTGTCACCGACCATGATGACATGGATCTCTACACGCTGGGAGAGCGAAAGTGCGCTCTGTACGCCGTCATCCCGGATAATGATACGACCTTTACTTTTTTAGTGAGTCTTCTGTACTCCCAGATCTTCCAGACCCTTTACTACTGCGCAGACCAGATCCATCACGGAGCCTTGCCCTGCCATGTGCATTTCATCTTGGATGAAGCGCCATCGGTCAATCTGCCGGGGCTGCCGCGGGAGCTTGCGACCATGCGCTCACGCAACATCTCCTGCAGCACCATCATCCAGAACATGGCGCAGATCAAGGAGCTGTATAAGGACTCATGGGAAACCATCCCCGGCAACTCGGACACGCTGCTCTATCTGGGCGGCAACGAGGCAAGCACCCACAAGTACATTTCCGAGGCGTTGGGCAAGTCCACCATCGACACCAAGACCCACGGGCAGACCAAAGGGCGGTCCGG
>OBLO01001246.1_pt1 | contig 22638 bp, 20 predicted proteins | sample 1519401 | NCBI WGS metagenome assembly OBLO01 (sample SAMEA2602897, study PRJEB22501) | metagenome | reverse complement strand
GAAATGGTTGCCAACGATCTTGATGCGGCGAAGAAACATTCCCTGCTCAAGTCGCACGGTTACGAGGTCGCCATCGCGCTGGAGTACTGAGGATGAAGACACAACGTATTTTTGTGGCGGGCCATCGCGGGATGGTGGGGGCCGCCATCGTCAGACAACTGGCTCAGCGAGATAACGTAGAACTGGTGCTGCGTACCCGCGACCAGCTTAATCTGCTGGACGCCGGTGCGGTGCAGGCGTTCTTTGCCGCTGAACGTATTGACCAGGTGTATCTGGCGGCGGCAAAAGTGGGGGGGATTGTGGCGAACAATACTTATCCTGCTGATTTTATTTATGAAAATATGATGATTGAGAGCAACATTATTCATGCAGCGCATCTGCATAACGTGAATAAACTGTTGTTCCTCGGGTCATCCTGTATTTATCCCAAACAAGCTACCCAGCCAATCGCCGAAAGTGAACTGTTGCAGGGGGCACTTGAACCGACCAATGAGCCGTATGCGATTGCCAAAATTGCCGGTATCAAGCTGTGCGAATCGTATAACCGACAGTATGGCCGTGATTATCGCTCGGTGATGCCGACCAATCTGTACGGACCGCATGACAACTTTCATCCGAGTAATTCGCATGTGATCCCGGCGCTGCTGCGCCGCTTTCATGAGGCTCGCGAGCAAAATACGCCGGATGTGGTGGTGTGGGGAAGCGGGACGCCAATGCGTGAATTTCTGCATGTCGACGATATGGCGGCGGCCAGTATCCACGTGATGGAGCTGGCTCAGGAAGTGTTGCAGGAATATACCCAACCAATGCTGTCGCATATCAACGTGGGCACCGGTGTGGACTGCACCATTCGTGAACTGGCCCAGACCATCGCACAGGTTGTGGGTTACAAGGGGCGCGTGGTGTTTGACGCCAGCAAACCGGACGGCACGCCGCGCAAATTACTCGATGTTACGCGTCTGCATCAGTTGGGCTGGTATCACGAGATATCTCTGGAAGCGGGGCTTGCCAGTACATATCAGTGGTTCCTTGAAAACCAGCAGCGTTACCGGGGGTAAGCATGTTTTTACGTCATGAGGATTTTGCCACCGTTGTACGTTCAACTCCGCTGATTTCCATCGATTTGATCGTGGAAAACGCCCAAGGCGAATTTCTGCTTGGCAAGCGCCTCAATCGTCCGGCGCAGGGGTACTGGTTCGTGCCCGGCGGTCGGGTGCAAAAAGATGAACCGTTGCGCGCGGCCTTTGAGCGGCTGACTGACGCTGAGCTGGGGTTACGTTTACCGCTGTCCGCTGCAGAGTTTTACGGGGTCTGGCAGCACTTCTATGACGACAACTTTTCCGGGGAAGATTTCTCAACGCATTACATCGTGCTGGGATTTCGTCTGCGGGTGTCGGAAAACGACCTGCAACTGCCTGATGTTCAACATGACGCGTACCGCTGGCTGACAATTGAAGAGATCCTGGCCAGTGACCACGTGCACGACAACAGCCGGGCTTACTTCTGTGAGAAGAGTCAGGCCGGAGTACCCGGGCTATGAAGATCCTTGTGTATGGCATCAACTATTCGCCGGAGTTGACCGGTATCGGTAAATACACCGGTGAAATGGTGGAGTGGATGGCGCAACAGGGGCATGACGTACGGGTGATCACTGCGCCGCCTTATTATCCGCAGTGGAAGGTCAACGGTCGCTATTCATCCTGGCGCTATCGTCGTGAAGAGGGCGATGCCATCGTCTGGCGTTGTCCGCTGTATGTGCCTGAGCAGCCTTCTACGCTCAAGCGCTTGCTGCATTTAGGCAGTTTTGCCCTGAGCAGTTTCTTCCCGCTGCTGGCGCAGCGCCGCTGGAAGCCGGATCGCATCATTGGGGTAGTGCCAACGCTGTTTTGTACGCCGGGCATGCGCCTGCTGGCGAAGCTGTCCGGGGCGCGCACGCTGCTGCATATTCAGGATTACGAAGTCGATGCCATGCTGGGGCTTGGCATGGCAGGCAAAGGCAAGCGTGGCGCGGTGGCAAAACTGGCCAGCGCCTTTGAGCGCAGTGGGCTGTTGAATATGGATCATATTTCGACCATTTCTCGCTCAATGATGAATAAAGCGCAGGAGAAGGGCGTTGATGCACAGAAGGTCATTTTCTTTCCGAACTGGTCAGAAGTAGCGCGCTTTCGTGACGTGAGCGACGCCGATGCTCTGGCGTTGCGCCAGCAACTGGGCTTGCCTGATGATAAAAAAATCATTCTCTACTCAGGCAATATCGGTGAAAAGCAAGGGCTGGAAAGTGTGATTGACGCAGCGGCCCTGTTGAGCGAACAGCCCTGGATGTTTGTGATTGTCGGGCAGGGCGGAGGTAAAGCACGGCTGGAGAGTATGTCTGGCGAACGCGGCCTGAACAATGTGAAGTTCTTTCCGCTGCAATCTTATGACGCGCTGCCTGCGCTGCTCAAGATGGCGGACTGTCATCTGGTGGTACAAAAGCGCGGTGCGGCGGATGCCGTATTGCCCTCCAAACTGACCAATACCCTCGCCGTTGGTGGTAACGCGGTGATTACCGCCGAACCTGAGACCGAGTTGGGGCAGCTGTGTGACGCTCACCCAGGCATCGCGGTGTGTGTCGAGCCTGAATCAGTGAGTGCGCTGGTTGGCGGGATTCAACAGGCGTTAACCATGCCAAAGATTAACACGGTGGCACGTGAGTATGCCGAACGCACGTTGGATAAAGAAAACGTGCTGAGCCAATTTATTGCAGATATTCGGGGTACATGATGAGTCAAAACAAACTCTTTCCGGTGGTGATGGCCGGTGGCTCGGGTAGCCGTTTATGGCCTCTGTCCCGCGTACTATATCCAAAGCAGTTTCTGTGCCTGAAAGGCGATCTCACCATGCTGCAGACAACGATTTGTCGTCTGAACGGTGTGGAGTGCGAAAGCCCGGTGGTTATCTGTAATGAACAACACCGTTTCATCGTGGCGGAACAGCTACGACAACTGCACAAGCTGACTGAGAATATTATTCTCGAACCCGCCGGGCGCAATACTGCACCGGCGATAGCGCTGGCCGCGCTGGCGGCAAAACGTCAAAGTCCGGGGGAAGATCCGCTGCTGTTGGTATTGGCGGCCGATCACATGATTGCCGATGAAGAGGCATTTCGAGAGGCGGTTCGCAATGCAATGCCGTATGCCAGCGCGGGTAAGCTGGTGACGTTTGGTATCGTGCCGGACCAGCCGGAGACCGGCTACGGCTATATACGTCGCGGCGAGGTTTCGCCGACCAATACCGACGCCGTGGCTTTTGAGGTGGCGCAGTTTGTTGAAAAGCCCAATCTGGAAACCGCGCAGGCTTACGTGGCGAGCGGCGACTACTACTGGAACAGCGGCATGTTTCTGTTCCGGGCCGGGCGCTATCTGGAAGAACTGAAAAAATATCGCTCCGACATTCTTGAGGCCTGCGAAAACGCCATGAGTACGGTTGATCCCGATCTCGATTTTATCCGCGTTGATGAACAGGCGTTTCTCGCCTGCCCGGAAGAGTCTGTGGACTATGCGGTAATGGAACGTACGGCCGATGCGGTGGTGATGCCCATGAACGCAGGCTGGAGCGATGTGGGCTCCTGGTCATCGCTGTGGGAAATCAGCGCCCATACCGCTGAAGGTAATGTGCATCATGGTGACGTCATTAGCCATAAAACGGAAAATAGCTACGTGTATGCCGAGTCTGGCCTGGTGACGACCGTCGGGGTGAAGGATCTGGTGGTGGTGCAGACCAAAGATGCGGTGCTGATCGCCGATCGCAACGCGGTGCAGGACGTCAAAAAAGTGGTGGAGCAAATTAAAGCTGACGGACGTCATGAGCACCATATTCACCGTGAAGTTTACCGTCCATGGGGCAAGTACGACTCTATTGATGCCGGAGACCGTTACCAGGTGAAGCGGATTACCGTTAAACCCGGTGAGGGATTGTCCGTGCAGATGCATCATCACCGGGCTGAACATTGGGTTGTGGTGGCTGGGACCGCGAAGGTGACAATCAATGATGACATCAAACTGCTCGCTGAAAACGAGTCTGTCTATATTCCGCTGGGGGCGACCCATTGTCTGGAGAACCCGGGGAAAATCCCGCTCGATCTGATTGAAGTGCGTTCCGGATCTTATCTCGATGAGGATGATGTGGTGCGGTTTGCGGACAGATACGGGCGTACCTGATGCCGGATGCGCTGCGCTTATCCAGCCTACAACACCGTAGGCCCGATAAGCGAAGCGCGCCGGGAAATGCATTTAACACTCATTAAAAGGCTCATTAAGAGTCAGGGCCTCCTGTTGCCTGAAGAAGGGTAAATCATGACGAAATTAACCTGTTTCAAAGCCTACGATATTCGCGGCAGGCTGGGCGAAGAGCTGAATGAAGATATCGCGTGGCGTATCGGCCGCGCTTATGGCGAGTTCCTGAAGCCTAAAACGATTGTCCTCGGCGGCGATGTGCGCCTGACCAGTGAGACGCTGAAGCTGGCGCTGGCGAAAGGACTACAGGACGCGGGGGTGGATGTGCTGGATATTGGCATGTCGGGCACCGAAGAGATTTATTTTGCCACTTTCCACCTGGGCATTGACGGCGGTATTGAAGTGACCGCCAGCCATAATCCGATGGATTACAACGGCATGAAGCTGGTGCGGGAAGGGGCACGGCCCATCAGCGGAGATACCGGTCTGCGCGACGTGCAGCGCCTGGCGGAAGCCAATGACTTCCCGATGGTTGATGAGACAAAACGTGGCCGCTACCAGCGCATTACTACCCGTGATGCCTACATTGACCACCTGCTGGGTTACATCAATCCCGCCAACCTGAAACCGATGAAGCTGGTGCTCAATTCCGGTAACGGCGCGGCAGGTCCGGTGGTTGACGCTATTGAAGCCCGTTTTAAGGCGCTGGGCGTGCCGGTCGAGTTCATCAAAATTCACAACACGCCGGATGGCAACTTCCCCAACGGTATTCCCAACCCTCTGCTGCCGGAGTGTCGGGCAGACACGCGTAACGCGGTGATTGAACACGGCGCGGATATGGGGATTGCCTTCGACGGTGATTTTGACCGCTGCTTCCTGTTCGATGAAAAAGGTCAGTTCATTGAGGGCTACTACATTGTCGGCCTGCTGGCGGAAGCGTTTCTGGAGAAGAATCCGGGGGCGAAAATTATCCACGACCCACGCCTGTCCTGGAACACCGTGGATGTGGTGACGGCGGCAGGCGGTAAACCGGTGATGTCTAAAACCGGGCACGCGTTTATCAAAGAGCTGATGCGCCATGAAGATGCCATTTATGGTGGCGAAATGAGCGCGCACCACTATTTCCGCGATTTTGCCTATTGCGACAGCGGAATGATCCCGTGGCTGCTGGTGGCGGAACTGCTGTGTCTGAAAGGACAGTCGCTGGGCGAACTGGTCCGTGACCGGATGGTGGCCTACCCGGCGAGTGGTGAAATAAACAGTACGCTGGCAGAGCCGACGGCAGCGATTGCGCGCGTGGAGCAGCATTTTTCTCGTGAGGCGCTGTCGGTGGACAGAACGGACGGTATCAGCATGTCGTTTGTCGACTGGCGCTTCAATTTACGCTCTTCCAATACCGAACCGGTGGTGCGCCTGAACGTGGAATCGCGCGGAGATATTCCGTTGATGGAAGCGCGAACGCGCACTCTTCTGGCGTTACTAAATCAGTAATGCTGGTGCTTCCTTTGCCCGATTCTGGGCAAAGGGTGACTAACAGGAACCACGATGACACATCTAAAGAAGCGCGAGCGCGCCAAAACCAATGCGTCGTTAATTTCGATGGTACAACGCTTTTCAGATATCACCATCATGTTTGGCGGGTTGTGGGTAATCTGCGAATTAAGCGGTTTGCCTTTCCTGTACATGCACCTGCTGGTGGCGCTGATCACGCTGGTCGTTTTTCAGATGCTCGGTGGCATAACGGATTTTTATCGCTCCTGGCGCGGTGTCAAAATTTCCACTGAGCTGGTGCTGTTGCTGCAAAACTGGACGCTGAGTCTGATTTTTTGCGCAGGTCTGATCGCCTTTAATAACGATTTTGATAACCGTCTCGCCGTCTGGCTGGCGTGGTATCTGCTATCCAGTGTTGGCCTGGTGTTGAGCCGTTCGTTTATTCGCTACGGCGCGGGATGGTTGCGTAATCGCGGGTATAACACTCGCCGGGTGGCGGTGGCAGGGGACCTGCCCGCCGGACAAATGCTATTGGACAGCTTTCGCCATGAACCGTGGCTGGGATTTGAAGTGGCAGGGGTCTATCACGATCCTATCCCTGGAAAAAACTCCCGCGACTGGGCCGGTAATCTGCAACAACTGGTGGACGACGCCAAAGCCTCTCGTATTCATAACGTTTATATCGCCATGTCGATGAGCGATGGCGCTAGCGTCAAAAAACTGGTTCGCGAGCTGGCCGATACCACCTGTTCAGTGATCCTTATTCCTGATGTCTTTACCTTCAACATTCTGCATTCACGGATTGAAGAGATGAATGGCGTTCCGGTGGTGCCGTTGTATGACACGCCGCTCTCGGGGATTAATCGCCTGTTGAAACGCGCGGAAGATATCGTGCTGGCTTCGCTGATCCTGCTGCTTATTTCTCCGGTGCTGTGTGGCATAGCGCTACTGGTAAAACTGACCTCCAAAGGTCCGGTGATTTTCCGCCAGACCCGTTACGGCATGGATGGGAAGCCGATCAAAGTCTGGAAATTTCGCTCGATGAAAGTGATGGAAAACGACGCGGTGGTGACGCAGGCGACGCAAAACGATCCGCGCGTTACCCCTGTGGGGAATTTCCTGCGCCGAACGTCACTCGATGAACTGCCGCAGTTTATTAACGTGCTGACCGGGGGCATGTCTATTGTTGGGCCACGCCCGCATGCGGTGGCGCATAACGAACAGTACCGCCAGCTGATCGAGGGGTACATGTTACGCCATAAGGTGAAACCGGGTATTACCGGCTGGGCGCAAATCAACGGCTGGCGCGGTGAAACCGATACGCTGGAAAAAATGGAAAAACGTGTGGAGTTTGACCTCGAATACATTCGCGAGTGGAGCGTGTGGTTCGATATCAAAATTGTTTTTCTGACGGTATTCAAAGGCTTTGTCAACAAAGCGGCGTATTAACATGAGCTTACGAGAAAAAACGCTGAACGGCGCAAAGTGGTCGGCGATTGCCACGGTGATCATCATTGGTCTGGGGCTTATCCAGATGACCGTACTGGCACGGATTATTGATAACCACCAGTTCGGGTTGTTAACCGTGGCGCTGGTGATCATCGCGCTGGCAGATACGTTGTCTGACTTTGGTATCGCCAACTCAATTATTCAGCGCAAAGAGATTGGCTATCTTGAACTGACCACGCTGTACTGGCTCAACGTTGGGTTGGGTATCGTGGTATGCGTGGCGATGTTTCTACTGAGCGAGACGATTGCCAGCGTACTTAATAACCCAGAACTGGCACCGCTCATCAAAACGTTATCGCTGGCGTTTGTGGTGATACCGCACGGGCAGCAGTTTCGCGCGCTGATGCAAAAAGAGCTGGCCTTCAACAAAATTGGCATGATTGAAACCAGTTCGGTACTGGCCGGTTTTACCTTTACCGTAGTCAGCGCCCATTTCTGGCCGCTCGCACTGACGGCCATTCTCGGGTATCTGGTAAACAGTACGCTACGTACGCTGCTGTTCGGCTATTTTGGTCGCCGGATTTACCGTCCGGGGCTGCATTTTTCGCTGGCATCCGTTTCGTCGAATCTGCGTTTTGGTGCGTGGCTGACGGCAGACAGCATCATCAATTACATCAATACCAACCTTTCCACGCTGGTTTTGGCCCGCACGTTGGGAGCTGGCGTGGCGGGTGGATTCAATCTCGCCTGGAATGTGGCGGTTGTCCCCCCGATCAAACTGAACCCGATTATCACCCGCGTGCTGTTTCCGGCGTTTGCCAAAATCCAGGACGACAGTGAAAAGCTACGGGTGAATTTTTACAAGCTGCTGTCGGTGGTTGGGATTATCAACTTCCCGGCGCTACTGGGACTGATGGTGATATCGAATAACGTGGTGCCACTGGTATTTGGCGAGAAGTGGAATGGCATTATCCCCATCCTGCAACTGCTGTGCATTGTTGGGCTGCTGCGCTCGGTGGGGAACCCGATCGGTTCACTGCTGATGGCGAAGGCGCGGGTCGATATCAGCTTTAAATTCAATGTGTTCAAAACCTTTCTGTTTATTCCCGCCATTTTCATCGGTGGACATCTGGCCGGAGCGATTGGCGTGACGCTGGGCTTTTTGCTGGTCCAGGTGATTAACACCGTCCTCAGCTATTTCGTGATGATTAAACCTGTTCTTGGCTCCAGCTACCGCCAGTACATGCTCAGTCTTTGGCTGCCGTTGTATCTCTCCTTGCCAACCCTTGTAGTGGGCTATGCGCTGGGCGTAATGCTGCATGACCAGCTGTCGTTGGGCGTGTTGTTGGGGAGCCAGATAGCGGCAGGGGCGCTGGCGTTTGCGCTAATGATGGTGCTGTCGCGTCATCCGCTGGTGGTGGAAATAAAACGCCAGCTCTGTCGCAGTGAAAAAATGAAAACCTTGCTCCGTGCAGGATAAGAACAACGCTTTAAGAGGTCAAAATGAAACTATTAATTTTGGGCAACCATACCTGCGGGAACCGAGGGGATAGCGCGATCCTGCGCGGTTTGCTGGATGCCATTAACGCGTTGCGTCCCGAGACTGAAGTGGATGTTATGAGCCGTTACCCAGTGAGCTCCTCATGGTTACTGAACCGCCCGGTGATGGGCGATCCGCTGTATTCGCAGATGAAGCAACACAACAACGCAGCGGGTGTTATGGGGCGCGTGAAGAAAGTGCTGCGTCGTCGCTATCAGCACCAGGTACTGCTCTCGCGTGTTACCGACTCCGGTAATCTGCGCAATATCGCTATCGCCCAGGGCTTTACCGATTTTGTTCGTTTGTTGTCGCGCTATGACGCCATCATCCAGGTCGGCGGATCGTTCTTTGTCGATCTGTATGGTGTGCCGCAGTTTGAACATGCGTTGTGTTCGTTTATGGCAAAAAAACCGCTGTACATGATTGGTCATAGCGTGGGGCCATTCCAGGATGAGCAGTTTAATCAACTGGCGAACTACGTGTTTGGCCACTGTAATGCATTGATTTTACGTGAATCCGTCAGTCTGGATCTGATGAAGCGCAGCGCAATTACCACGGATAAAGTCGAAACAGGCGTAGATACGGCCTGGCTTGTCGACAATCATCATGAGGATTTTGAGCCAGGTTATGCGGTACAGCACTGGTTAGACATGGCGGCTAAACAGAAGACCGTTGCCATTACATTGCGCGAGCTGGCGCCTTTTGATAAGCGTCTGGGGACAACGCAGCAGGCCTATGAGCAAGCCTTTGCCGGGGTAGTGAACCGCATACTCGACGAAGGTTACCAGGTGATAGCGCTGTCAACCTGCACCGGTATTGATAGTTACAACAAAGATGATCGCATGGTGGCGTTAAACCTGCGCCAGTATGTTAACGACCCGGCCCGATATCATGTGGTGATGGATGAACTTAACGATCTGGAGATGGGGAAGATTCTGGGGGCATGCGATCTGACGGTGGGGACTCGGTTGCACTCGGCCATTATCTCGATGAATTTTATGACGCCAGCCATCGCCATTAACTACGAGCATAAATCGGCAGGGATCATGCAACAGTTGGGGTTGCCGGAGATGGCTGTCGATATTCGCCATCTGCTCGATGGCAGCCTGGAAGGAAAGGTCGCCGATACCCTCGGACAGCTACCTGAACTGAACATACGGCTTGGGGATGCTGTGACACGCGAACGCGAACGCGGGGTACGCATGGTGCAGTCGGTTTTAACGCGTATTGAGGGGGAAAAATGAAGATTGGCTTTTTCCTGCTTAAATTTCCGCTCTCTTCTGAGACCTTTGTACTCAATCAGATAACCGCATTTATCGATATGGGCTACGACGTGGAGATTGTCGCTTTGCAGAAGGGCGATCTTGAAAATACGCATGCCTCATTTAATACCTACCGGCTGGGTGAAAAAACGCGCTGGTTGCTGAATGAACCGGAAAGCAAACTGGCGAAGCTGAAATATAGGGCCGCGGCGGCTCTGCACGGTCTCACCCGCGCAGCGACCTGGAAAGCGCTTAATGTTGCACGCTATGGCGAAGAAGCGCGCAATCTGATTTTGGCGGCCATTTGCGGTGGGAATCCGCGGGGGTTTGAAGCGGATGTCTTTATTGCTCATTTTGGGCCAGCAGGCGTAACGGCCGCCAAGCTGCGTGAGCTTGGGATGATCCGCGGAAAAATCGCTACGGTATTTCACGGCGTCGATGTTTCGCATCGGGATGTGCTTACCCGCTATACCCCTGAGTATCAGCAGCTGTTTCAACGTGGAGATTTGATGTTACCCATCAGCAATCTCTGGGCCGGACGTTTAAAAAACATGGGATGCCCGCCGCATAAAATCGCGGTTTCGCGTATGGGTATCGACATGACGCGTTTTACCCCTCGCCAACTGAAAGCACCAGCTGCAGCGCTGGAAATTATCTCTGTCGCCCGGTTAACCGAGAAAAAAGGACTGCACGTCGCCATCGAAGCTTGTCGTCAGTTAAAAGAGCAGGGCGTTTCATTTCGTTATCGCATTCTGGGTATAGGCCCTTGGGAGCGTCGTTTACGCACACTGATCGAGCAATATCAACTCGATGACGTGATTGAGATGCCCGGCTTTAAGCCCAGCCATCAGGTAAAGGAGATGCTTGAGCAGGCGGATGTATTTTTGCTGCCGTCGATTACCGGAAGAGACGGCGATATGGAGGGGATCCCGGTGGCGCTGATGGAGGCGATGGCGGTAGGTATACCGGTAATTTCTACTGTCCACAGTGGGATCCCTGAGCTGGTTGAGTCGGGTAAATCTGGCTGGCTGGCACCGGAAAACGATGCGCAGGCACTGGCAGAGCGTTTAGCGGCATTTAGCCTGCTCGACAGTGAGCAGGTACAGCCGATTGTGCAGTGTGCGCGAGAAAAAATTGAAACTGAATTTAATCAGTTAGCGATCAATAAACAGTTAGCCAGTCTGCTGCAAACGATGTAAATCGAGGCCGTATGTCAGAGAACAAACTCTCACGCCGTACTTTTCTGACGGCAGGCTCTGCGCTTGTCGTACTGCATTCTCCCGTTGTCCGGGCGCTTGAATCATCGGACAGCGTCAACATTCAGAATTACAACCCAAAGGATTGGGTCGCTTCTTTCAGGCAGGCGTTCAAAGAAGGACAAACGGTAGTCGTACCCAAAGAACTGGAATGCAAGGATCTCAATACCGCTATCGTTATTCCGCCTGGCAAAACGCTACACCTGCAAGGCAGAATCAGCGGCAATGGCCGTGGTCGCTTTGTTCTGCAGGATGGATGTAAGGTGATGGGCGATCAGGGCGGGAGCCTGAGAAACGTTACTCTCGATGTGCGCGGTTCGGATTGCGTGATAAAAGGGATTGCCATGAGTGGTTTCGGGCCAGTGACGCAAATCTATATCGGCGGCAAAACACCGAGGCTGATGCGCAATCTGACTATTCAGGATATTACCGTCACGCGCGCTAACTATGGGATCCTGCGTCAGGGCTTTCATAACCGGATGGATGGCGTAAAGATTACAAACTGCCGTTTTAGCGATCTACAGGGAGATGCCATTGAGTGGAATGTGGCGATCAACGACAGCAACATCCTCATTTCTGACCATGTCATTGAACGTATTAACTGTACCAATGGCAACGTGAACTGGGGCATCGGCATCGGACTGGCGGGCAGTACCTATGACAATACCTATCCCGATGAGCTGGCGGTAAAAAACTTTGTGGTGGCGAATATCACCGGTACCGACTGTCGACAGCTAGTTCATGTAGAGAACGGCAAACATTTTATCATTCGTAATATCACTGCACGAAATATTACCCCAGATTTTAGTAAGAAAGCAGGCATTGATAATGCGACGGTCGCTATTTATGGCTGCGATAATTTCGTGATTGATAATATCAATATGGAAAATAGCGCAGGTATGCTCATTGGCTACGGTGTTATTAAAGGACGATATTTATCCATTCCGCAGAACTTTAAGTTAAATAATATCCATCTGGATAACACGAAACTTGAATATAAATTACGCGGCATTCAGATCTCATCAGGTAATGCAACGTCGTTCGTGGCCATTACCAACGTTGAGATGAAGCGAGCCACGCTTGAGTTGCACAACCAACCGCAGCATCTTTTTTTACGTAACATCAGAGTGATGCAGCAATCCGCAACAGGACCCGCGCTCAAGATGCAATTCGATCTACGCCAGGATGTGCGCGGCAAGTTTATGGCTAAGCAGGACACCTTGCTATCACTGGCGAATATCCATGCGGTAAACGAAAGCGGGCAAAGTTCAGTTGACATTGACCGGGTAAACCATCAGGTGGTGAATGTCGAAGCGGTGAATTTTCGGCTACCGGGGTAGGGGAGGTAACCCCACTATATTCTTACTGGATATCATTGGCTAAAAGATTATAATCACCCAATTACTGTTAAAGCTGGGGCTGGGCAGCATTGACTACTCAGGGAAGACGCTCATCTTTATCATATGTTTCTTGTGTTACGAACAGACAAAGTGATTTATGAACGATAAAGTTTTGCTCATCGGTGCCTCCGGATTCGTGGGGACCAGACTCCTGGAGACGGCTGTTGCGGATTTTGATATCAAGAATCTGGATAAACAGCAGAGTCATTTCTATCCGCAAATCACGCAAATCGGTGATGTTCGCGACCAACAAGTTCTGGATCAGGCGCTGTCAGGCTATGATACAGTAGTGTTGCTAGCGGCTGAACACCGTGATGATGTCAGTCCTACTTCACTCTACTATGATGTGAATGTTCAGGGGACGCGCAATGTATTGGCCGCTATGGAGAAAAATGATGTTAAGAACATCATTTTCACCAGTTCTGTTGCGGTCTATGGCCTGAACAAAACCAACCCTGATGAAAATCATCCTCACGATCCCTTCAACCACTACGGTAAAAGCAAGTGGCAAGCGGAAGAGGTTCTTCGTGAATGGCATGCTAAAGCGCCTGATGATCGTTCGCTGACTATCATTCGTCCAACTGTTATCTTTGGCGAACGCAACCGCGGCAACGTTTATAATCTGCTGAAGCAGATCGCTGGCGGTAAGTTTATGATGGTTGGGGCTGGTACGAATTATAAATCAATGGCTTATGTGGGTAATATTGTTGAGTTTATCAAGTATAAACTGAAGAATGTGACTGCTGGTTATGAGGTTTATAATTACGTTGATAAACCTGATCTGAATATGAATCAACTGGTTACCGAAGTTGAACAGAGCTTAAGTAAAAAAATCCCCTCAGCACACTTACCTTACGCTTTAGGCATGTTAGGTGGCTATTGCTTTGATATTTTGGGTAAAGTGACCGGCAAAAAATATGCTGTTAGCTCTGTGCGCGTGAAGAAGTTCTGTGCCACCACACAGTTTGATGCAACGAAAGTCCACTCATCCGGTTTTGTCGCACCTTATACATTGTCTCAGGGGCTGGATCGCACTTTGAAATACGAATTTTTGCACGATAAGAAAGATGACATTACGTTTGTCTCTGAGTGATTGTTGTTTGTAGAGTGCCAGGGGCTTAGTTAACTTCGATTTTTCGGAAATGCTATAAAACTGACGAGATGAGTTCGTTTCCGAGGAATCCGAGTTCACCTTGGCGCTGGTGAAGTGTAGAGTTTGCATTCGGTTTACCTTAACCTGGTTATTTCGTGTTAAGGATGGAGCCAGCAATACTGGCTAACGTACGGCTAAAGTCTATACTTTATCAGCCGTTAAGAGGTAGGAGAGAGAATGACTAATTTGAAAGCAGTTATCCCGGTAGCGGGCTTGGGGATGCACATGTTGCCGGCCACAAAGGCAATCCCAAAAGAGATGCTACCGATCGTTGACAAGCCGATGATTCAATACATTGTCGACGAGATTGTAGCTGCAGGCATCAAAGAAATCGTTCTGGTGACTCACGCGTCTAAGAACGCGGTTGAGAACCACTTCGACACCTCTTACGAACTCGAATCGTTGCTTGAGCAGCGTGTTAAGCGCCAGCTATTAGCCGAGGTGCAGTCTATCTGTCCGCCTGGCGTGACTATCATGAACGTTCGTCAGGCTCAGCTGCTGGGGCTGGGTCATTCAATTCTCTGTGCTCGCCCAATCGTTGGGGATAACCCGTTCGTCGTCGTGTTACCAGATGTCGTTCTTGATACCGCGAGTGCGGACCCTCTGCGTTACAACCTGGCTGCCATGGTTGCACGCTTCAATGAAACCGGGCGTAGTCAGGTACTGGCTAAACGCATGGAAGGCGATCTGTCCGAGTACTCTGTTATTCAGACCAAAGAGCCTTTAGACAACGAAGGTAAAGTCAGCCGCATCGTTGAGTTCATCGAAAAACCAGACCAACCGCAGACTCTTGATTCCGATCTGATGGCCGTAGGCCGCTATGTGCTGTCTGCTGATATTTGGGCAGAATTAGAGCATACCCAACCAGGTGCCTGGGGACGTATTCAGTTGACGGATGCCATTGCGGAATTGGCTAAAAAACAGTCTGTTGACGCTACGTTGATGACCGGCGACAGCTACGACTGTGGTAAAAAGATGGGCTACATGCAGGCGTTTGTTAAGTATGGGTTGCGGAATCTGAAAGAAGGGCAAAATTTTCATAAAAGCATAATGAAATGTTTAGAAAAAAAAATCTAATCTTTTTATATGACTAAATAAAAAGCACAGCGATAGCATATTAGTCATTATAGGTAACAAGATATTAAGTAATCGATGGCATTAACATACATATGGTTTTGTTAATGCCAGTTAAATAACAAGCATATATTATAAGATGTAATTACTAGTGGTATATGTTAATTTAAAAATTTTAGTGCACTGGTAGCTGATAAGCCAGGGGCGGTAGCTTTGTATAAAGATTTAATCATCCCATGAAAAAGAATATATTTTTTTCAATGTTAAGTACTGGGACTAACTATGTCCTCCCATTATTAATTATTCCGTATTGCATTGCTGGCTATGGTTTAGAAGGATATGGAGTTATTTCATTAGCACTTGCATTAACTTCTATTATTGCATTAATCACTCAGTTGAATTTAGAGAATATTTTTGCTTCGCTCTCAATAGAAAAATGCTGGTCAAAAGTCATTGAGATTGTCACAATAAAGTTAACTTTTTTTATTGTGTCCTCAGTGGTTATTTACTTGCTTTTGTTATTATTTATAAATGAAAGTTCTAATATTTTTTTGTTAGGGGGCTGGCCTCTGATATTTTGTGTTTTAAATGTTAATTATTTTTTTATTGCGAAACAAAATTTCAAAATTATTTTTTTATTAAATATTATATCTAAATTATGCTTTACAATCCTTGTCTTTATATTTATTTATTATAGATTACCGACATACTTAGTGGTTATGGGCATGAATGGCTGGTATATCACATCGTCTTTGATTGGATTTATTATCCTAAGGCGAGAGATAATTAATGAAAAACAGCATGAATATGTAAATGATATTTCCGTAAATAAAGTTCTCCTAACATTTAAACAGATTTTACCAGGCTTTAGTTCGTCATTAGCTAGTCTTTTTCTCACTATGTTGGTTCAACCATTTATGGCAATTGTTACAAATAACAACTATAATACAATCGCAATATATTCTATTTGCGACAAAATAATAAGAGCAGTCACTGGGTTTTTAGATTCTATAAATAATGTACTATATTCAAAAATTTCAGATTTAAATAGTATTGTTAAAAAAAATAAAATAGTGTCTGGCGTGTTACTAATATATGTTTTTATTGAAATGATTGGTGGGGTAATAACTGTAAATATATATCCATATATGACGAACTATATTTCAAAACTCAAACAATTCCCCCAAATAGAAGGGTTGCTGTTTCTTATTATACCTATTATAGTTGTAATTACTGTTGGGAATATTCTTTCTTCTTTAGTCCTATTCACTAGTGGTCTTTTTAAACAAGTAACATACGCCATTATATTATCATCAATAACATTTATGCTATTTGTTTTTATTCCTTATTCAGACAAAGGGGCAGAATATTTTCTTTTTGCATTGCTTTGTTCTGAGGGTATCTCTACATGTTTAAAGGTTTGGTTGACATGGAAAAAAACAAAATACTTCAGATAGTCCCTTTTTCAAGTAAAGGAGGGGTTGAATCGATCGCAAATAATCTTTTTTTGAATATGTCTGCTCCTTTTACTATTATTTATGGATTCACTCAAAAAAGTGAATGTGAAAGCTCACAGAAAGTGTATTTCAAAAACTTTCTATCGCTTTTTATGTTTTTACGTAAGAATCACATTAAATTGATACATAGCCATATGTTCTCATTGCGATGGATGATTTTTATTAGATTTTGCTCGATAATATTTAAGGCGAAAGTTGTTACTACGCTACACAGTGATTTTGGGATTGATGCCAACAATCCTAATCTACTAAAGAAAGGTCGAAGATTATTTATTATTAAAATACTTCACTCTATTTTTGGTGGTTTTTTATCAGATAAATGGATTGCGATATCTAGCTCTGTTCAGATTTTGTTATTGGATGTAATTAAAATAAAAGAAAATAGAGTTGTTAAAATATTCAATCCAATTGCTGCTACTACGATTGATATCAATGAATCAGGGAAACGAGAAAATATAGTGTTCGTAGGGAGAGATAGTCAAGAGAAAAATATACCCGATGTATTATATGTTTGGGATAATATTAAAAATTTGTATGATTATACCTCGCTGGTTTTAATCGGAGTTGATTCTGATTCTGAGTCTTTACGAGTTTATAACTCTCTGGAAAAAGAAAGGATTATGGCCCTTGGTTGGTTGGGCAATGAAGAAAAGAAAACTTTTTTAAATGCGTCTATTCTGCAAATAGTTCCGTCTTTTTATGAGGGTTTTTGCTTAGCGGCAGCTGAGGCATTAGAAATGAATATTCCAGTTGTTTCTTATCAATTACCTGTCCTTAGTGAGTTTGGGACCTTATTTGGTGGGGTTAATGCTGTACCTTGCTATGATAGAAATAAGTTACTTGAAGCTGTTAAGGATGAAATTAATAAGGTTAATGAAGGTTACCAAATAAATACTAAAAATATAGTTCATGATTTTTTTTCGCAGAAAAAATTTATTGAACAGCATCGTAATCTATATAAGGAAACAATAGGAAAATGAAGTTCTCGATTGAGAATTGTGTTGTTTTTATGTTAACAGCTTTTTCTGGGATTTATCTGCGCAATTTTCTAGTAAAGCCTGCATATGTGGCTTTAATATTTTCTATTGCATTGATACTTCTGTGTATCATTTATAAAAAAGTTGAAATATCGACTTTTTTAGCTTTCTTAATTTTTTCATTTGTCTTTTATTTATGGTGCACTCAAGTTTTTCTTGAGGGTGAATATGCAACTTTGATTTTCACAAGTTCAATAGTTGTCATATTATTTTTGCCAAATTTAATTAAAAGAACTTCTGGTAAAATAAAATTTGCCTTGGTTCTTGTTGTGATTTTTTATGCTATTGAAGCATTAATTCGAATTCGTAATCCTGATTATAATTACCAAAGCGATGAATTGTCTTCTGGAATATTAGATACTTTTTATATTTATAAAGTAAACAGCATAGCTTTTGAAGACTCCAATTTTGTAGCCATGGTGTTAACTTGTTACTACATACTTAGTCGTGTAGCTGGTCGTGAGAATGATGAGAAAACAAATTTAACGTCTTTATTTTTATTTATTCTGATTGTTTTGACTTTTTCGAGATCGGCATATATCGGAATTGTAATTTTTGAAGCAATGTTTTTTATAATAACAATAAAAAATATAGATTGCTTAGTATACTAGGAATATGTCTAGTTGCACTTATTGCATTTTACTTTTTACTCGATAAAATAGAATCAGACGGTAGTTTCAAAAGTAAATTTTATATTTTTGAACTTTTCATCACATACTTAGGTAATGTTACTGTAACAAATATAATAACTGGGGTTGGATTTGGAAACACCTTTACTTACTTAGGCATTGGGCCGCATAATATATACATAGCGCTTTTCATTGAGACTGGAGTGTTAGGGTTATTTTTATATCTGTTGATTTTTTTATATCTATATTTAAAGTATACCCTTTGTAGGTTAGCCATAATGCCTATTATGATTATGGGGTTATCTTTTTCACCAATTGCATTGCCATATTTCTATGTGGTGATTTCTTGGTTGATTTATTTAGAGGTGAAAGATGGAAATTATAAAAAATAAAGTTAGTGTATTAATGCCTACCTATAATAGCGCAAAGTATATTGAATTTGCAATTGAGGACATAATAAAGCAAGACTATTCGAATTGGGAACTTATTATAATTGATGACGGTTCTAAAGATAATACAAAAGAAATTTTAGAAAAGTACAGAAGTGAGAAGATTAGAGTTTTCTTTATGCCAATGAATATGGGGATTTCAGCGGCTTTAAACAAAGGACTTCAGGAAGCTCAAGGAGAGTATATATTACGTTTTGATTCCGATGATAGATGTGATTGTGATAGAATTTCGAAGCAACTTTCTTTCTTAAAAGATCATAACCTTGATATGGTCGGAACATCAGTTAAAACCATATCAGAGAATGGCCAATTTATAAGTAAGGCTGATTACTCTGGAAATACTGACCTTTTAATAAAATTACTTCGCTATGAAACTCCAATGCTTCATATTTGGCTTGCAAAGAGGACGGTTTATATGGAAGTTGGGGACTACCGTTTAGATGGTGTGGAGGACTATGACTTTATATTAAGAGCAATCGATTTAGGTTATCAAATTTCAAATATAAAGAATTATTATGGAGTATCAATACGTAAACATGATACCAACACAGCAAGCTTACATGGATGGGATCAGAGAAGGAAATTTAATATTGCTTGGAAATTGCACAAGCAGAGAATTAAATTTGGTAAAGAACAGAGTAGTATTGAAAATTTTGAATCGTCTAATATAGGTAATAAATTACATAACATTTCAAATAATATTTTAAAAAAAGCTCTTATAGAAAATAAAATTATATTAAAATGTTTCTATTCTATAATATCAGCTTTGATTTCTCCTTATCAGTTTCAATATCTCACATTCAGGCTTATTAGTAGATTAATTAAATTTAAACATGAAAATAGCATATTTAATTCCTAGTTTAAAAAAATGTGGACCAGTTAATGTTATGTCCAGTTTGGCGATTGAACTGGCAAAAGAATATGACATTACAGTGTTAGCACTAAAAAGTGGTGATATGCTGCAAAGCCTTACTTCGGCGGGTATTACTGTAAAAGTAGTTTCAATAAAAGCCATGCTATTGGATGTAATAAGTTGTGACTATGATATTGTTCACTCTCACTGTCTTATACCTGATGTAATGTTGGGGGTGGCTTCATTTTTCAATAAAAAGAGCATAACATGCACAACAATTCACAATTTCATTGATGTGGATTATATATATAGTAAAGGATATGTTGTTGGGAAATTAATGGGGCTTTTTAATAGGCTTGCATTAAAGAGAATAAAGTTGAGAATATCTTGTTCAGAAGCGGTTAGAGATTACTGCCAAAGAAATTATGATATTAAATCATATGCTGTATGCAATGGTGTTTATAGCCAAAATGATTTCAATCATACAAAAATATCTGATAAAAAACATGTTGATTTTTATTATTTGGGTGTAATTAATACAAGAAAAAATTTAGAACCTCTTCTATGTGGGTTTAGTTTATTTCTGAATAAGGGGAATAATGATGTGCTACATATTATAGGTGATGGACCGAGTGCTGAAGAGTTAAGGAAAAAATATGAAGGGGATAACATAATCTTTCATGGCACATCAGGTGATCCAGTATCTCTTATAGAAAATTATGATTGTTATGTATCCATGTCGTTTGCAGAGGGGTGTCCTCTAGCATTTTTGGAAAGTTTGTCCCTTGGAAAAAATTATATATGTTCAGATATACCTCCACATCGCGAGATTCACAATAAAGTTCGTAGTGGCTTTCTTGTCTCTTCTTCAGATTTAAATTCTGTAATTAAGGCGTTCGAGCATGCCATTGTAATAAAGGACAGTCAGCGAGAAAATATAACTAACAGTTTTGAACAATATTTCAGCGTGAAGGTCATGTCTCAAAAATATAAGGAAGTATATAATGGTAAACTTAAAGGATAATAGCAATGGGTTTTCAGTGTTAATGTCTCTTTATATGAAAGAAAAACCTGAATATCTTGATAGATGCCTTGAGAGTCTGTTTGAACAAACTATTCATGCGAATGAAATTATAATAGTTCTTGATGGAGCGATCTCAACGGAGTTGACGGCGACAATTGAAAAATGGAAGACATTTTTACCTCTTAAAATACTGCCACTCAAAGAGAATGTTGGTTTAGGTAAGGCATTAAACTTAGGACTAAAGATATGCAGTAATGATATCATCATAAGAATGGATACTGATGATATATGCTTAGAAAACAGATTCGAAACCCAGTACAACTTTTTACTAGCAAACCCTGATATTATCATTGTGGGAAGTAATATCGAAGAGTTCACTACGGATGAGAATATAATTATTGGGAAAAGATTAGTTCCTATTACATATTCAGACATCAAGAAGTACTGTATAATTAGAAATCCATTTAATCATATGTCAGTATGTTTTAGAAAATCAGCAATTGAAAAAATCGGTGGATATCAACATCACCATTTTATGGAAGATTATAATCTTTGGTTAAGAACCATAGCAGCAGGTTTTCAGGTGGCAAATATAGAGCAGTCCCTTGTGAGGGTTAGGGTCGGAGATGATATGCTTAAGAGACGAAGTGGCCTTAAGTATGTAGTCAGTGAATATCATCTGGCTGTATTGAAGTATGATTTAAAATTGCATAGTTTATATGGTGCAGTAACGGTGTTTTTTATTAGATCTTTGCCAGGGTTAATTCCAATTTCAATATTAAGATTGTTTTATAAACATCTAAGAAAATAGATTATGTTTTTGTAATTAACCACGTTTAGCAGCACGTATTTGTTTCTGGCGCAATTTTATTATGTGTTGCAGCACGTATAGAAATATAGTTCTATTTTCTTAGTTAGCTTACTATATAATAATGAAGTGAATATATGGGAAAGATAAAATCAGCTGAGTCGCTTAGAGGTATTGCATGTCTTAGTGTCGTATTATCACATCTATCGTTGGTTTTTTACCCCCAAATGCATAACTTTTATAAAAGTAATCTCCCTGTAAGTCCTGTATTACAAGTAATACATGATTCACCTTTGTCATTTTTTTATTCTGGTACAGGGGCTGTGTTTATTTTTTTTTGTTTGAGTGGCTATGTACTTTCAGCTAGCATTGAATCCGCTCAAAATAAATTAAAAAAGATCAGGGTATCAATAATTAAACGTTATCCTAGATTAGCTATACCAGCTATATTGTCTTGTGTAATCATGTGGGTTTTAATTTGTTTTTTTTGATGTGAATCTAAACAATGTCTCATTCTGGTTCTCAAACTCGGTCTATAAAAATTATGGGTTCTTTGAGAGTATTTATTATGGAGCGGTTGAGTCATTTTTATATGGTGAGGCTAAATATAATCCGGTTTTATGGACGATGCAGATTGAGTTTTTTGGATCTATTTTATTATTTACCTATCTACTTTTGAATATTTTTGAAAATGCGGTTAAATTATCTTTTGGTTTTCTTTTTTTATTGTTTTTTGATATGAATGCTATTTTTTTATTGGGTATGTTAAGCTTTATTGTTGGGGCGATAATACGTATGTCTAAGGTAACCGCCTCTCCCAGATATTCTTATTGTGTGTTATTTTTAGGTCTTTATTTTATTGGTGTTCATGATAGTAGTGTCAGTTATACTTTGTTTTATGATCTGGCTGTATCAATTAACCCAACTTATATTGCATATGTCTATCCGGTGCTTAACTTTTTGGGTGGTTTGTTGATTGTTCTTTCGGTTGTAAAATTTAATATAATGAGCCGTTTTTTTGGATCTGATTTCTTTAATTACTTAGGGAAGTTATCGTTTTCTATATACTTGATACATTTTAGTGTGATTTACATATTCACTATACCGGTTTTTAACTACTTATCACTACTCAATGTTGGCTTTTGGTATTCTTCTCTATTGGTTGTTGTTCTTACGTTTATTATTCTAATTCCATTTTCTATAATATTCGAAAAATTTGTGGACGCATTTTCAATAAAAATCTCTAATTTAATCGCACAAAAAGCATATTGACTTTAACTGTGCGAGTTTCTGCATTCCCTATTTTGATAACTTTTAAAATTAATCTTTATAGGATAATATTCACTAAAGATATTCAAGCCGTGCATACGTCGCGCGGGGACCACACCTGACAGGAGTACATAATGTCCAAACAACAGATCGGCGTCGTCGGTATGGCAGTGATGGGGCGCAACCTGGCGCTCAACATCGAAAGCCGTGGTT
>OBLO01001237.1_pt1 | contig 22706 bp, 19 predicted proteins | sample 1519401 | NCBI WGS metagenome assembly OBLO01 (sample SAMEA2602897, study PRJEB22501) | metagenome | reverse complement strand
GAAGTTTTCCAAAACACGCAGCAGCCTCTTTTGTCTTTTAAATCCGGTGTGTGCTGATTTCTTTTCCATTTTCACGGATATAATTAAGCGCCATTGTATATAAAAATAACTCATCAAAGGCAAGTCTTTTCCTCGCCTCTTTCAATTCCTTATAATTAGCCGGAAAATGAATCTGACGCATCGCTTTTTTATATTCAATCAGCTGCTGGCGTTTGCGCAAATCCGCCGGTAAAAATTCTTTGAAATCCTCTACCTCCGTGATTGCCTCCTGCATTAATTTTGCCATAGCATGATTGGTAATCCCCGCCGTAAGCGGATAAATCGGCTGCATTTTCCCTACAATTTTGTAAAATTCCTGCCTTGTGTAACGCTTTGGCTGCACCATCTGCAACCGCCCGTTTCGCTTTTCGACCTTTCCACGGAACAAATATCTTGTCCCCATTTTTAACTGATTTCGCAGAAAAGGCATATTAAACCACGTAATTAGCAAACTGCCGGTCGTATCCCGCAGCGTTATCGTTAAAATACTTTTTGAGCCGCGTTTCATAATCTGCGGCCGCGCCATAAGCACGCCTTCTACAGCCGCTATATCTCCTTCTTCCAATGCTTCAATCGGACAAACCGGCTTGATTTCATCGTAGTTTCTTGGGTAGTGCTCTAGCAGTTCTCCCACCGTTTCAATTTTTAATTTGTGAAGATTTTGTTCCGCTTTTTCGCCAACACCTTTGACGCTGCGGACCGAGTCTGTTGTCTGCATTGCGATTTCCTTTCCATAAGATACTCAATCTTGTTGAGAATTTGGAATGTGCATTTTTTGCACATTTCTTTGTCTAATTAATTCATTATCTTTCGTTTCAAATATCACGTTTTCTGTTGCCATGCCATTACATAATCTTTTTCCCCAGTAGATTCATCCAGGCCACTATACTGAATCTCAAATCCTTCTCTTTTATAAAAAGAGATTGCCTGCGTGTTTTTTTGATATACATTCAAAAGCAATTTGTTTCTTTTATCCTTTGCATAATTTAAAAGGATTTTACCTATACCCTGCGATTGCATTTCATCAGAAACAAAAATGCCCTCAATATATTCATCGTTCAGCCCTATAAACCCTTGTATTTCTTGATTATCCTCATAGATATAGACCGTTGCCTGTAATAGCAGTTCTTTTACTAATTCAAAATTACTTTTCCAATATTGAGTAGGTATAAAATAATGTGCCTTCATATTGGTATCCAACCATATATCTGCAACTTTATTTATATCATCATTTCGTAATTTTCTAACCATAGTGGTGACTCTCCTGCAAATTTCGTTTTGTCAAATTCATATCCGAATTATACCATAAAAATAACGACACTGTATACCACTTTCGCAACATACAATGTCGTTACTTTTATTTTCTTCGATACACCAAACAAAACATATTTCCGTATACGATAATATCATATACAGAATTCGACTTGTTTAACTTTAGCAGAGCAAACTCATTCAAAGGCGAACTCCGTTCGCAGGCGTCTGTGTACTTCATAAGGATTCTTCCCACCTTCGGCGGGTTCCTTCTTATAAAATTAATGGACCTGGCGGGAGTCGAACCCGCGTCCAAACCAGAATCCCACGTTCTTCTACTATCATAGTCAGTTCTTTTGTTTTCTTGCGAAAACCATTCCCTCCAAATAGCGGGAACTAACACCCACTAAATATCAGTAGCTTCATGTTTCTCTTACCGATTCAAAGCTTTACCGGTAAGGTTCCCTACAAAGGAATGATGCTGTAACCTAGGTTGTAGGACGCCTAAGCACAACAGCCGCCATAATTAGGCAGCGTAAGCTAATTTATTATTATCAGCGTTTAAATTTAAGTCTGCGTTTTAACGTGGTCACAGTCCACGGATAGCTTCACCGTCTTCAGCTGGCCTGTCGAAACCAGTACAAGCCCGTACTGATAGATAACGTCAGGGTCACAAAGCACCCCAACTGTTATACATATACTATCACACACACATTATCATGTCAACCGCTATTCTTAACAATTTAATCTTACTCATCTGTAAATTCAAACTGATTATACCCTGTTATATTCGCAAGCCAGGTTTTTCCATTAGCACGTTTTGCATCTAATGTATTTATAGCAACACTATATACATTCCGTTTTTCATCATTCCCTGCATCATATAAACTTCCAAGTGCACTTATTACATAGATTCGTCCATTGTAAGTGCCCAGATACATCATCGTATGTCCCTGAAAATAAAGCGGACTTCCTATATGCGTCGTCTGAATCGCTTTTGTTTTTTCTTCATCTGATTTTCCATCAATATTTTTATATACCGGAATTTCACGCTGCCAATTTGTATTTCGAGGTAACGACAGTCCACAACAGCGATATGTCTGTGCCACATAATAAGAACAATCCATAGCATCCAATGAACCACCCCAGCCATATCGGTTACCAAGGCATTCAAACGCAGTGTTTATAAGGCTTTCCTCTGTAAATGGCAAATAACCAACATTAACTTTACTGTGTTCCGAAATTAATGCTATTTTCTTTACATACCTTCCCTCTTCGTTTCTTACCGGCATATATACAACATAATTATGCCAGGCATCTCTTCCGTCAACCCTTGCCGGAATATCCTTTTTCTCTACTAATTTCAAACAGCATCCAAGCGTCAGCACACGTGCCGATATATCCGGATTGTAAAAAGATGTTTCTGTCACAATGCGATCCGTTGTGACAACAAGAAAATTTTTATTTCCAATCTCAACATCCCAGGCATCTAACCATTCTTCTTTTGATTTGCAAACAGCCACATCCTCTGAATTAACCCAGCCGGTGCAATTTCCGGAAATGGCATAGTAAAACTTTCCATCCGCTGTTTTCATTTTTAAAATCAATGGCTCATTTACTGCTACCGCTGCATTCACACCTTCATTGTCCGTATCCGTTGCTGAATATCCAATATAATCTGATGTAGGACACCATTTCAATTCGGTTCTTTTGGTACAAATCGCATAGTTTATTGTATCCGTCTCTGTGACCGATTCATTGTCTAAAATATTATTTTTTATATCCGTAAAATATGTTGTCTTATCTACCTTAATTCCATTCGCATAGTAATTGCTTCTGTTTGCATCCGTATCAATGGATTTTGCAAGATTATTTCTCAATGTTTCCCCATTGTATGTCTCCTGTATATTTTTTATATCATTCATATAAGTACTCTTTTTATTTTCAAGCATTTTTGCATTTAGATTTTTCATTTCATCATTTTTCATAAGCGGCTTAGTCGCCTTGCTGCTCATATTAAGCCAAAATTTTGTTTTGGTCATTTTGCTTGTAACACCATCTGCATAGGAAATTTCATCTTTTTTCTCTTCGTCTATAACCTCCGGTGTCATCGTTGGCTGCTTTGTCGGTGTTATTGTGCTCTTAATATTTTGCGCGGGTATCTTTGTAACTGACGGCTTCTCTGTCGATTTCTTCGTATCATTTTTTCCTACTGCTTTTTGCACCTTAACAAGGCTGTTGTATTTTTTTTTGCCGAGTTTAGCATTAATTTTTTTTTTTCCTGCTTTTTTTCAAATTAAATAATTCCATTTTTTTTTGCCTTTTTTAATTGTACATATTTTTTCGTACTAAGTTTCCATGTTACTTTTTTGGATGTATTTTTCAATTTCAGTTTCTTTTTTTCCTTCACTTTTAATATCATTTTTTTATCTGAAATTGAAACTTTTTTTGCATATACCGGCTGACTGCACGAAATGCCGGTTACCACCATTGCCGCAGACAAAATAACGGCTGCTATCTTTTTGTTTTTCATATTAATTCGCCCCTTTTTCAATCATAAATCCTATCATAAAAAATCGTGAATAACTCAATTGGGTTATTCACGATAATACATCTATTTCCCTACCACGTCAAACTCTTGTACTCACTGGCTTTATCGCGCATCAGCAAGTCTGCCACTGCCTGCTCTGCCGTTTTATCGGAGAATAAAATTGCGTTAATCTGTTCCACAATTGGCATTGTTACGTGGTTTTTATTGGCAAGTGCCATCGCGGCTTTTGCACAGTTTACGCCCTCAATAACCTGTTTGATTTCTTTCTTTGCTTCCTCTAATGTCTTGCCCTGTCCTAACATATAACCGCAGTTATGATTCCGGCTGTGGGTGCTGATACAAGTTACAATCAAATCGCCGATTCCCGACAAACCGCAGAATGTTTCCATTTTTCCGCCAAGTTCCACACCAAGTCTGGAAATCTCAGCAATTCCACGTGTCATCAAAGCAGCTTTTGTATTATCGCCAAGTCCCATGCCATCCAAAATACCGGCAGCCAGAGCAATCACATTTTTCAATGCACCGCCAAGTTCAATACCAATCATATCCGGACTTGTATATACACGGAAGCGGTCACTCATAAACACATCCTGTACAAACATTGCCGTCTTTTCCGTCTTTGCTCCGACAACAACCGTTGTTGGTACTCCATGAGAAACTTCTTCCGCATGGCTTGGTCCGGAAAGCACACAGACATCGGCCATCGGCAGCTCATCCTCAAGGATTTCGCATAATGTCATCAATGTATTTTCCTCGATTCCCTTGCCGACATTTACAATAATCTGATTATCTTTGATAAAAGGCTTTGCTTCCTGTGCCGTCGAACGAACAAACGGAGAAGCGACTGACCATACAATAACATCCTGATTGGTACATGCCTTTTCCAAATCTTCTTCAATCACAATACTATCCGGAAGTTTTACCCCCGGCAGACGTTCCAGATGTTCTCTATGCTCTTTGAGCATATCGGTCTCTGCTTTTACCTTTGACCAAATCGTAACCTGATGTCCATTATTGGCACACAAAATAGCAAGTGCGGTTCCCCAGCTTCCTGCTCCCAAAAAACTAACATGTTTCATCTACTCGTTCTCCTTTTCCTTTTTTTCTCCCAATTTACGTTCTGTATGATTCATTAACCGTCTTATATTTCCCGCATGCTTAAAGTAAGCAAGTGCTGTAAAAATCAGCGCAATGAAAAGCATAATGACAAACAAAGACGTTTCAATCCCATGATACTCTAAAATTACATAAAGCGGAAAATACCACACAACAATCAATGAGCCAAGAGACACATATCTGGTAATTCCAACTACGATAATAAACAATGCCAAAAAGACACCAATCATAATCCAGCCAAGGCTCGAATTGGATGAAGAAGCAACAATAACTGCCGCCGATACCGCAATTCCCTTGCCGCCTTTAAAATGAAGGTAAAAAGGGAAATTATGTCCAATTACGACGCCAAGACCAATCACCAAAGTCATAAGATAGGTCAGTTCCGGTGAATATCCCATGTTCGGGCAAAAAACAAAACGTACCAAAAGTGTCGGAATAAATGCCTTTAATAAATCTCCGGCAAAGGTAAGCGCACCGCCTTTTGCTCCCATAGTACGAAGAGCATTGGTTGTGCCGATGTTGCCACTTCCCTCCGACTGGATATTATGTCCACTCATCTTTCCAACCACATAACCGGTTGAAAAGCTTCCAAAGCCATAACCAATGACTAAAAAGATTATTGAATAAACAAGTTCCATGATAAATTACTCCTTTTCTTTACGTTCCCTGATAAAAATACGAATCGGTGTACCCATAAAACCAAATGTATCACGAATCCGGTTTTCGATATACCGCTGATACGAAAAATGCATCAGTTCTTTTTTATTGACAAACAAAACAAACGTCGGCGGCTTTGTACTCACCTGCGTCATATAAAACAGTTTCAACCGCTTTCCTTTGTCAGAAGGTGGCTGCTGTAATGCGACTGCCTCCATCAAAATCTCATTTAGCACACCGGTCTGGATACGCATTGCGTGATTCTCAATAACTGTTTCAAGCATATCAAAAATTTTCTTTGTACGCTGTCCGGTCAGGGCAGAAATAAAAATAATTTCCGCATACGGAACAAAAGACAAAATATCCCGTACTTTTTTCGTATATTCTTTCACCGTATGATTGTCTTTTTCGATTGCATCCCATTTGTTGACCGCAATGATCAATCCACGGCCTCTGTCGTGGGCAATTCCCGCAATTTTCGCATCCTGCTCAGACACGCCTTCCGTGGCATCAATCATCAGAATGACCACATCCGAGCGCTCAATTGCTGCAACCGTGCGAATAATACTGTAGCGTTCAATATTTTCCTTAATTTTACTCTTCCGTCTGAGTCCGGCAGTATCAATAAACACATATTCCGTGCCATTGTAAACAATTTCCGTGTCGATCGCATCTCTTGTTGTTCCGGCAACATCCGAAACAATAACACGATTTTCACCTAACAGATTATTAATTAAAGAAGACTTTCCGGCATTTGGTTTGCCGACGATGGCAATCTTAGGTCTGTCATCCTCTTCTTCTTCAATTTTTTCCAAATCAAACAATTCCAAAACCGCATCCAACATATCACCAATACCAAGTTTAGATGCTGCGGAAATCGGATGCGGGTCTCCAATACCCAAATTGTAAAACTCATACACATCCGGCATATATTTTTCAAAATTGTCGACTTTATTTACAACTAAAATCACCGGTTTCCCGGATTTTCTCAGCATATCTGCCACTTTAAAATCCGCATCTACAAGTCCCTGTCTCACATCCACGAGAAACAAAATCACATCCGCAGTGTCAATTGCAATGTCTGCCTGTTCTCTCATGTGCTTTAACATCTTATCCTTTGAATCCATCTCAATACCGCCGGTATCAATCATCGAAAAGGAATGATTCAGCCATGTAACATCTGCATAAATACGGTCTCTTGTAACACCGGGATGGTCTTCTACAATCGAAATCTTTTCCCCGGCTAATGTATTAAATAATGTTGACTTTCCAACATTCGGCCGTCCAACAATAGCCAATATTGCTTTTCCCATGCTCATCCTCCATTTCTGCCAATCTATCCTATTATATTGCTTTTAGGAACAAAAAGCAAGTAAACGTTCTACTTTCTTTCATCCGAAAAATGAAAAAGCATCCCTCACAAGACGACATTCATCCCCGATTATAAACACGACATCATACCGCACCGGTGTATCCTCCGGCAATTTATGCTCCCATAAATAAAACTGACTCGTTTTGCAAATCCGTTTTATTTTCGTAGGCGAAATAGCACCTTCCGGCGCACCGTATTTTTCATTTTTCCGATATTTTACCTCGACAAAGCAAAGATACTTTCCTTCTCTGGCAATAATGTCAATCTCGCCAAACCGGCAGTGATAATTTTTTGCTTCCAGTTCATAGCCGCAGGATTTCAAATATTCTCCCGCCTGCTCTTCTTTTTTTGCTCCCACTTCTCGTTGATTCATTATTTTTTCTTCACCTTACTTTGAATTTTGTCCATATCATCCACAAAAACTAACACCTCTGCCACAATTGAGTACAGCTCCTGCGGAATGTACTCTCCAATATCAAGAACCGACAGCGAGCGGACAAGTTTTTCGTCTTTATGAATTGGCACATTTTCCTCTTTTGCCACATCTATAATTTTATCCGCCAGATAACCGCGTCCACTGGCAATGACCTTTGGCGCCTGCTCACCCGGCGTATATTCAAGCGCAACCGCCGTCTTTTTTTCCTTTTCATATGCCATACTTATTCCCTCCTTAAAGAATCCAGTTATGAATAAATGTGCTCCTGTGAATCGGACACGGTCCGTATTTTTTCAGTGCCTCACGGTGCTCTGCCGAACCATATCCTTTATTTTTTTCAAAGCCATATTCCGGATAAAGTTCTGCGTATTCGACCATCATGCGGTCCCTCGTAACTTTTGCCATAATGCTGGCAGCCGCTATGGATAAACTTCTTGCATCTCCTTTTACAATACCGACCTGACGAATCGGAATCAAAGGAATCGTAACTGCATCGTTTAATAACAAATCCGGAACAACATCCAAATCCTCGACTGCATGCCTCATGGCTTCATAAGTCGCCTGTAAAATATTGATTTCATCAATTCTTGCCGGTGAACTCATGCCAATGCCGACACTCACAGCCTTTTCCTTAATTTCATCATACAATTCCTCACGCTTTTTTGCACTCACCTGTTTTGAATCGTTTAACCCTTCAATCGTAAGTCCTTTTGGCAAAATGACTGCCCCTGCAACAACAGGTCCCGCAAACGGTCCGCGCCCTGCCTCATCAATACCGCAGATACAGGAAAATTCATCCCCGTATTTGCGTTCGAACTCTAGCATTCGATACAGTCTTTCCTGCTCCTTTTTGTGTTTCAAGAGCTTATTCTCATACTGTGTAATAAGTTTTTGCACACCTGCGCGTTCATCCGTTTTATACTGTGGAAAAAGAGCATTCCACTGCTCTTTTTCCGTCTGTTCAAACAATTGCTTTATATCTTTAATACTCTGCATAATTCCACTTCCGTTTCTTATTCCAGACTAAACAGCGTCCGCTCACCAATCGTAATCTGAGAGGTCACAGGGCTGCCCATAATCGTCTTTTTCTTGCGCTCGCTGTACGTTCTTCCTACGGTTTCAAACTCGATGATGTTATATCCCTTTGCCCAATCCTTAATTGAATATGGGATATACGCAGTCAAAGGCGCCGATGTTTTTACCTGATAACCGGTCTTACCACTATAGGTAGTTTTCTCGCAAGCTGTCGTCATATCCTTTGTCGTATACAGAATAAGATTTGAGCCGGGTGCCGTTTCACCGCTCTCGTTCTTTAGCGATATCTTTGTCACCAAACCATCTTCAGTATTGTTATTATCGTGAATCTGAACTTTCAGATACGAGGTTTCGCTGGTATACGAACGGTCGGACGAATAATCAATCAAGACCGAATCATCGGCTAATTTCACATATTTCTTTGCCTGTTTTAATGCCTTTACAACCAAATTATTTACGGTTTCCGGACGATTATTCATAATCTGAAATGCCGTATCCATCGCAACGTTTAAAACATCTGCATTCTCCGTGTTACCAAGTAAGGTCGAGTAATTTTCATTGTTTGCATTTTGCGGAATTGCCACATTACCATGTTCGCCGTCACTGCCCTTGGCTTTCATTCCCATCTTTGATGATGTAAAAATATTACTCGCATCATTCACATCAAAATAAGAACGATTATAGCCATAGGAAACAAATTTATCTACGTTAATATTACATTGGCTGTCTGTACTCCAGAGCGCATCCATCTCATCCGCTTCCGGATAGAAGGTAAGCGGATTCCACAGATAATAACACTTTTGCTTTTCGGTCAAATCATCGGTTTCAATTGTCTTTGGTCTGACATAATAACCGGTGTTATCTGCCGGCGTTTTTGCATCTGTTTTCGCCGTCTCATTTAAAGCTATCTGCTCTAATTTTCCTGTCATCAAAATGTCATCATAAAAAGTTCGGATATACGATTCATCCTCTTCTTTTTTCGCCGTCAAATCAAACTGTGACGCGATGATATAAAGTTTTGCCAAATTATTAAGCGTCGCTTTTCTCGTCACATTCGGCGTCTTTTTCGATTGATACATCTTAACATCTGCCGTTCCATATTTTTCAAGATTGCCAAGACGGTTTGTCGTGACTAATGGCAGATTTTTGTTATTACACAAACGATATATCAATTTAAAGCACAAATTCCAATCCAAATCTTCGTCCATAAATTCTGCTACTTTGGACGAATCGTACTGATAATCCTTCTGATTTTCCACGTATTTATAATATAACTTATATACATTCGCAATATTATTTGTTTCTGAATCGTAACTGCCCAGATAGAACATATCCGCGCGCTCTATCATATCCACCTTTTCTTTGGTATCCTTTTTCCCAATCGCATTCAGCTCCGAAGGTGTCATGCAGATAACCTGCATGTGAAAATCATCGTATGCTTCCTGCGTTGTAAAATGGAACAACTGACGTTTTAACACGTTATTATTTTTCAATCCATAATAAGAAAAGGTATAAACCTCCTTTGTCTCCTGCGGGGACTTCACATATTTGCTGGTCAAATTGCTGTTATCGGATAATTTCAGCATCATTCCAGTCAACGCCGAAGCCTCTTTTCCATTTTGATTATTATCATAGTTATATAACTCAGACGGTGACGTCCAGCCAATATTCGTTTCGTTATTCAAAAATCCATACTGCCCAATTTGTGCCGTCCGGTTTGTGTACCTCTCCAGTACCCCCTCTGGCAAATCCTCTTCCTTCTCAACGTAAATCCAGCGGTCTGCATCCGTTCCCATTTTCGTGAAAATGAAATTTGAAGCATCACTCTCGCTGGCAAAACCAAACTCACCTTTACCCGGCTCTACTGCCACAAGATATCCGGTTTTCTTATAAATCTCTTCTTCTGCTTCCTTCACAACTTCCGTTTTCTTTTTCACCGACCAGTTATTAATATCCTCTTTTGCCGGTTTACGGATGGTATTTTCATAGCTGTCTTTCTCAAAAAAATCCGGATATTTTTTGATTAATGCCGGAACATCATAAACTTCTCTGCTGAATTTCTGTGTTTTTCCTTTCTGTAACTGCTCGTCAAATGCCTCTGTTGACACACCAGCTTTTTCTAAATCTTTCGATGTAATCTCAACTTGATATAACTTCGCAATCTCTGTATAAGGAATGGATTCTTTTTCTGCCTTTTTCCCAATTTTATAGACCGAATAATCCCAGTTACAAAACCACTGTCCGATTTCTTTCAAATTATCCTGCCCCATAATAGAGGAACTGCCCGGAACATAAGAACGTTTTTGCTCTGCGGCGGTATCAATGCCGTACTGTAAAACATCCAGCGGTTTCGTCTCATTTTCATCCATCGCAAGATACCCCATCTGCTGCTGCGCCTTGTCTGCAACAATCTCCAAAATCACAAACGGATTATCTTTTGTTCCTTTTTTCCCTTCGCAGGTCGGCACATCCAAGGTTGCCGGTTTCGCTCCGGTACCCATTTCGCCAATCCAGTTCTTTCCTTCATCCGTCACGGAATCCAAAGCAATTGAGTCCGATTTTCCTTTCACATACGGTTCTTTCGGACTAAACATACCAAATGCTCTTGTATAAACGCCGATACCTACAACAATGGCGATTACAATTGGAATCAAACTATGTAAAAAACATATTTTCTTTCTTGTTCTCAAAAAAACCGCCTCCTTTACTGATTTCTCATTACAACTTCTTTATCACAGGTAAACTCTGCCATATCTTCATTCTTCAACTGTAGCGAAATATGAAGAATATCTTTTTGCTTTTTCTCTTTATCTTCTTTTTTCTCACATGTAAAATCTTTTACATGGTCTAATAAAAGATGTTTTTTATCCGATGTCAAAACCGTCTTCTTCGTCTCGGTGTCCTTTGCAAAATAAACGGCATTGCCATCCTGCCAATAATAACTTGCAAGCGAACTCTCCGGCTTATGATCTGCACCAATTTTATCCTTTGTTATTGTAAGCTGTTTTTTATTGTCATCCCATTCGACATGGCTTCCTTCCATCACATAAGTCGTCATGTGGTTTAATGTCTCTTTTGCCTGATTCTGCAAATCCACCGAGGTCTGTGTAATTCTCATGTTCCTCGTTGCAAAACCAATCAGACCAATGATTGCCGTAAGAACAATAGCTGAAATCGCCATGGCTATCATTAATTCAATCAGCGAATATCCCGCTCGTACTTTTCCTTTCATACAATCACCTTCCACAATCAACTCTTTACTGTAATTCTTCCACATAGTGTTTACCGGTGTCTTTTACCAGATACACCATGTAATCATTTACATTATCGTCATAAACTTCAATTTCTTCAGGTCCAACGGAAAATGCACCGTCTTTTTTCTGAATTCCTATCGTGATGACCTCTCCGTCCGTCAATTCTTTTCCATCATATTTGAGGGAAATGCCGGATTCGCCAACCGACTCTCCTTCCCCTGACGGAGTGTAACTTTCCTCTTTGGTATAATCAATAAAATAATTTCCTGACTGTTTATACAAATGCATAAATAACTGCTTATTGCTTCCCATATTTTTGGATTTTAAGTTTGTCAGGCTCGAATCAATATCATAAGCCATCCCCTTTACATCGGCAGAACGGACCAAATTATAAGAAATTGCAATGCCGCCGGTAAGTATTCCCACAATGGCAATAATAATTATCATTTCGACCAAAGAAAATCCATCTCTTTCTTTTACTTTTTCCATGTCCGCTGCCTCCTTTCCAATGTGTTTTCCGCTTAATAAGAGTTTTTCTCCCAGTTTTCATACGAAATACAGGATGAAAAATCCGTTGCATTCTGTACACCACGTCCGGTATATCCATAAAACAGTTCTTTCAATTTATCGTCATTTTTTGCCGTTTCCAAAAGTTTTCCAACCAAAACCATATTGGATTTTAAGTTCAAATTACTTCTTGTCGTTGTCACTTTCCCTTTGGCTAAAATAAGTCCCTCGAAATCACTCTGTACTTCGACATCACCACCGGCAATAATAATTCCCTTTTTCATCGAACCATCTACAACATAATCTCCCGGCGTCGCATAAATTACACCGGAATTTTTTTCATCATTCTTTGTCATAACCGTCGTTAATTTAGAAAAATCAATCAGCCGGTCTGCTACCAGTGCATTTGCATTTTCCGGCAAACGCATACCTCCCGTTGCTCCGGAGGCAAGAAGGGACAACTGATACCCCACGTAATCCTGACCCTGCTTTCTGCCATCCGCTAACAATTCTTCATTTGGATTTCCGGCATTATCAAAATAATTATCGGACTGCATACTGCTTCCACCCGCCGCATAATAGTTCTGAATCACATTACCGGCAACTAAAAACAGTTCCGAAGAAAATTTCATATTCGTATCATCCACCGTAGATACATACGGTTTTGCCCGCTCATCAAGCTGATCTTTATTGGATACAGTTTCTCCATCTTCCTCTTTTGAACCTTGATAGTAATTTCTGAAATATTCATTTGCATTCTTCTCATCTTTAAATTTCAAATAATAAAATACATAGCCACCAGAGTTACTATAGTTCGCCGTATATGGCTCGGCAGAGTCTAGATATTTTCCAATATCCGAATTTAAAAGTGCTGTTTTATCAATCGTAACTTTTTCTCCTCGAATCACCGGATTGTGCGTATCCTGTGCATCTCTTCCATCTTCCGGAATAATATACTCATCCGGCAAAAGATAGGCAATCTGATTACTCTTTACTGCGATGGACTCACCCATCATAATATCGGAAACCCTAGCATTTCCGCTCTCATCGTTTCTCGAAACAAAAGTTCTTCCGGCAAGAATCAGCTTATCCAGATTTTTTGCTTTCAACGTTGTATTTAATCCATTCACCAAAATCGCACTGCTGTAATCAGAGCGCGCCGTCGATGTTGTCTTTGTATTCTGCTCATTATAACTGTAGCCATAATACTTTCCGGAAAGGGTAACAATCGAATTGTTTGCCTCAATATCCAAATCATTTGCCACATAAGCATTTTCATTTAAATTCAATTTTGTCTGCAGTGTTGACTCCGAATCCATCCCCTGTGATTTCAGGCGGATGTTCTGTACCCACAGATTTCCCGCTGCTTTTTCACCCTGTAAAGAAACCGTCGCACCGCCAAGCAAATCAAGGCTTCCTCTGCTGATAATGGTCGGGCTGTAAAAATAGGCTGCATTCTGGCTCTCTACTTTTATGCCGGCATCTTTATCCCCGGTATAAATATTTCCCCGGAAAGTGACACCTTTGTTATTATCATTATTCGCAACCGCCAAAGAAGAATCCGAAATTACAATGTAATCCTTAATCTCCTCTAACGTAGAATCCCCCTCAAATTTGTAATCCGGCACCTTCATGCAAATATCGGTGCGAATTGTCGAGCGGTAATCCGCAGCGTCCGTATAGTCAATCATCATATTTTTAATGGTCAGCGAATACTGATTATCCGCATCCACATCAATCACAAATGCTAAGTTCGTTCCCTTCTGAGTCGTAACGGCATCCGGAACTTTCGATAATTTTTTCAAAATGGAAAGGTCACAGTTCTGCTCTGTTCCCACTTTGCTTTCATCCCATGCATACGAATAGCCCATCAGTTTTGATGCCAGCAAACTAATATATTTTTCAGAAAAAGTTTTGTGCATACTGTCTTTTGTCTTTGTGTAATGCTCTACCACATCTTTATAAGCTTCCTCTCCAGCATCCCCGGCATACTCCAAAAGTCCGGTCTTTACTTCCTCAAGAATTCCTTCGGTCTGGTAAAAATTATCCGATGCGTTATGGTCAACATTTACCGAAATCAAATAACGGCTTGCAATCGTCAAAAGAATCGTTCCAATGGCAGCAATAAAAAGAATCCCAATGATTACGGTAACCAATGAGGACCCCTCTCTTTCTCTATGCCAAATATTTTTTATCGTATTTCGCATCCTTTTCACGCCCCCTTCGATGATTGCAGACGGACAATTCGATTATCCTCTGAATAATTCGTTTCTGACGCTTCATAAACATCTACCGTAACACCGGCGATTCTCTCCTGCTTTTCATGGGTAACAAAATCCGTCTGAAAACTTCCGGCAGAAAGAGACGCCCCGTTTGTATAATAAACAGGCTGTAAGAAATTTCCGGAACCACTAAGCATAATTTTATAGCCGGCCGCCGGTGCTGCATCTCCTTTCTGGCATATGAAATAAAACTTCAACTGTTTTGCTTCGTCAATTGATAAATCTCCCAGATTCACTTCAACCGAATCCGTCAATGCATTGTCATGAAGAAGATTATATAAAATGTATATATTTTCTAATGTCTCTTTTTCCGCTTTCTGGTTTTTCACTACCGCGCTAAACTCAGACCCATTATATGAATAACGGTAGGAAACATCAATCCGGTAAATGCCTTCCTGTTCCGTATCATTCTGAATATCAATCACAATATCTCTTGAAAGTCCATTTTCAATTGTGCTTTTGTTGACACTCGGATTTTTGTAGTAAAAATGACTTACCGCCGCCTGCAGCTGGTCAGATTCAACAATAACGGCATTGTTTGCTGAATAAATTTCCTGCAGCTTTGGCTGCTCATAATTATTATATTTGGATTCCACCTGGTTTCCCTCAGAATCCGTTGTGTCATAATCATAATCAAATAACACGCGCGCCTGATAATCAGAGCCATTTAATGTGACTTTTTTAGACAACGTCATCTGCTTGTTCTTTTTTTTCACAAGCGTCCACGCACTGCCTGTCGCCGCCATCAACTGACTGTCAATATCCGTAAGTGTCTTGCAGGAGTCTACCTCTTCTAATACCGATTGTGCCACAAGATCTGCTTCCTGTTTGTTTCTACCGGTTGACGAATAATAACTTGCACTCGAAAAAAAGGAAAGTAGAGCCAATGAAGCGACACCCAAAATGGCAATCGCAATCAACACTTCAATCAGCGAAAACCCCTGTACCTGTCTTTTCATTCTCTCACTTCCCTTCACTCACATACAACTTATATATACCTTATTTCTTAAACGTACCAAAAACATCTTCATTTCCAAGAATGATGCCTGAAATATCCGGCTCAACATATGCCTTTCCGTTTCCATTCAAGCTGAAAAAGTGAACTAAAATTGTTCCACTTAATTTTCCGGTACTGTTATCAAATGTAAGGTTAATCGATACAACCGACATTGGTTCTTCATTTTTTGCCACCCAGTCAATTGCCTTTAAAATCTGTTTTTTCGTGCCGGTCAGCTCAATTTCATAAGGAGAAGCCTTTCCAACCATCTTCATAACAGAAACTTTTTTCTCCGGATTCTTTTCCACATCACTCAACGTCGTTTCTTCGGATTCTGTGGACTGCTCCGCATCATCACCGGTTCCTGTTGTCACAATAAACTTACCATCCTTAAAAAAGGTCTTATCTGCCTGTGGACGTATTGCACGCAGACGAACACCACTTGCCACTGACATTTTGTAAATATTGCTAATCGCTTTCTGCTGTGTCATCTTGCACGGATAGGTCTGTGACTTCTGCTGAATTTCCTTCTGGGTCTTTGCCTGATCAGCATTCATTTCATTCACACGAATCTGCAGATCACTTAAATAATTGACCTCATTTATTTTCTCATTCGTATCGTTTTCCAATCGATTCGCCTGCTTCATGTTTTTCTGAAATACAAACACAATCACTCCCAGCATAATCAATAATCCGCCAAAAATTAATATGAGGCGCTTCTGTACGGTTGTCAATCCATTCTTCATCATTTCATCCCCGCTCTCTTTTTACTCTGAATCATTGCCCTCAATCTCAGATGCCTTTTGATTAGCATCTTCTGTTTTATCATAGGCAAAAGTTATCGTATAGGAATACTGTTTCTTCTTGGTCAGTGCTTCGTTGGTCTCAGTAATTGAATCAATCTTCACACTGGAAATTCCATGAATTTTTTCAAGCTGAATCTGCAAAGCAGACAACGACAACAGTTTATCCGTACTGATTGCATTGATTGTAACTTTTTCCTCATCACTGGTTATACTCTGTATTTTAAAGGATTTCGGGCACTGCGCTTCCATCTTTTTTAACAAAGTATGAAAATGATTGTTTTTATTATCACAATATATGTCAAACACATCTAACATTTTGCGATTGACCACTTCCTCTAACAAAGAAGAAAATTCAGATTCTACTGGTTCCAGTGCCTGCACACGATTGGTCCACATACGGTTTGTTTCTTTTTCCTGCAGCAAACGTACAACAGAAAATCCACCGAGTAACATGCTAATCAGCAGACATCCTGCAAAAACCAAAACAGCCGCTGTCAGAGAGCCTTTCTTTTCCTCACGCTGACGCACCGCATTTGAAATGAAATGAACCGAATCAAATACAGCTCCAAAACAGTTAATGTACTGTAAAATGTAAGCGTTAATATTTACTTTACGGTTAAAGCGAACACCTGCAAGTTCTTCCGGCGTATGCGTCTGGATTCCCAGTTCATTTGACAACAGTTCATGAATTCCTGCTACTGCACAGCCTTTTCCCATGCAAATAATTTCCTGTATCGGCCGGTCTTTGTATTTGGAATTATAATATTCAATTACTCGTCCAATATTGCCAATCAGATAAGACGCATTATCTGTCACTTCAATTCTTTTATCCAATGACGGATTATTCTCCGGATTTTCTGAATTTAAGTTGTGTAAAATCACACGATTCCGTTTCAGAAGTGTATAGGCTTCTTCTTCCGTCTGCACCTGAAATACCGGTTCTTGCAAGAGAACCTCTGTAAATACGTTAATTCCATACGGAACTACTCGCTGCAGCAAAAGTTTATTATCACTGATAATATTAACAAGCGTTGCCGACTGGTTAATCTGAATCGACATTGTAACGCCCTCTTTGCTTTTAACCTGACGGCGCATCACCTGGAAAACAGCGTTTCCATCAGCATCAATTGATTCAATATGAAGTCCTGCCGCATTAGCAAGTGTGTAATAGGAATCAATCAAATCAGACGGTGCCGCAAACACCATGACATCCTGAAGCATTCCACCTTCTTCTGTCTTTTTGGGCGTCCCCTGCTGCACATAAGAGAAAATATACTTTTCTATATCAATCGGGAACAAATCAGGTACTTTTGCCATAACTAACGGCTGGATTTTCATTTTCTTTTTAGCAATCGGAACACTGGTCTCACGGCTTGCAATTTTTCCGCTCGCTACGGTAAAAATAACATCCTTCGTGCGAATCCCTTTATCTGCACATGCTTTCCGAATGCAGGTTGCCAGTTCAGCAACCTCTATAATCATACCGTCTTTTACTGCATTTTCCGGCGTAGGAAAACGTACACAGCCATATACGGTCGGATAATTTGCAGTATGTTCCATATGCACAATCTGAACTTCATTTGTACCAATTCGTACAACAATTACTTTTTTCGCCATTCATTCATCCTCCTATAATCCCTTTCGCCATTTTTACAATGCTTTATAAAAAAGCCCTCTAAAAATGGCAAATGTTAATATACAAAAGTACGGACATACCAGTTTAACACGGTATCGCCCCATAACAAAACAAGATAAACTCCCATCGCCAGATAAGGAGTTGTTGGAAATCTTCCCGATTTTTTACGGTATAACTGAATCCCCCCCTGAATCACTGCACCAAGCAGACAGCCGGCAATCAGTGCCAGTAAAGAATGTCCAAATCCGATACACAGTCCAATGCACGCCATAAATTCAATATCACCAAGTCCAAGTCCTGCTTTTCCCGTAATCTTTTTAAACAGAAGCGCGCACACAAGCAAAAATACTCCCATAAACAAAGCGCCTGCGATGTAATACAGCCACTGTGACGCATGAAAGAATAAATGAACTGCCCCAACGACAATCATCAAAATCTCACAGACAGCCGGAAACTTCATCGTCTTTAAATCCGTCACAGCAATGACTATCATAAAAGAAGTAAGGACACACCAAAGGATACTATCCGGATTTAATCCACAGAAAGCAACCAATAAAACGTATAAAATTCCGTTTGCCAGTTCGACAAGCGGATACTGAATTGAAATCTTTGCTCCACAATATCGACATTTGCCACGAAGCACCAAATAACTGAACACGGGAAACAAATCATACCACTTCAAAGGGTGCTTACAACTCATACAATGGGAGCCCACTGTGACAACACTTTCCCCCTTTGGCATCCGGTATATGCATACATTAAGAAAACTTCCTATTATGATGCCATACAAGAATACAATTATGTAGAGGATAAAGTGTTCCAATGCCATAGCGGGCTCTCCCTTGTAAAATTCTTAATTAAATCAACTGATTAGTTTGATGCCGGTGTTGTACTGAACTCTACTCCATCAGAGTCTGTAACAGCCTTACTTGCGCTTTCACCAATAAACACCTTAAATCCTTTGTTGGATTTCTGGAAATAGAATTTCTTTCCAGTACAGTTTTTAGAAGACAAACCTGCCTCTGTATCTGCAAGTGATTTTTCAAGATAACTTTCAATCTTCTCCTTCAATTTACTCTCTAAAGAAGCAGAATCTACAGCAGTAGTCATTCCATTTACAGTTGTTGCATACTTGCTGTTAACGGATGCAGCAGACTTAAATGCAGTTGCCACCTCATTCAATGCAGCACGGTCTGTAGACTCTCTGGAACTTTCCAAGTAAGGAAGTACTACCAAAGCTACAACACCAATCAGGATTGCCATAATAGCAATAACGATGATTAACTCAATCAGAGAGAAACCTTCTCTCTCACCACTTAAATACTTCTGGATTTTTCTTCTCATAGTTACACTCTCCTTTTTTTAATTTTCCCACGACCAGTATAGGCTTAGCCGTACGGATGACTTTATAAGTCTTATACCGTTATTGTACACAAATTTCTTTAGGTTTTCAAGTGATTCTTTGACGTTGTTTGTTGTTTGTGAAGAGTGTTCGTTTGCACTTTTTTTGTTTTCCGTAATTCCGGAGAAAAGCAAAAGCAAATTCTTCTCAAAGAACAAACTTAGTTATTTTCACCGTTGAACATTTACATATTTTTCTCTCCCTTGTAACAATTCAAGGCATATACGGAATCATTATTTCCTTAATCTTCCCCTTATTTACTGTTAAATCAGCAAACTGCCCTACAATAGATTTGTCTACACTTTTCTTCATCCATTTCTTGCTTCTCTTATATGCCTTCTCAGGACTTTCTGAAGCATCTTTTATCGTGCATTTGTCTTGTAACACTGCTTTAAAAGTCTTTGGCTCAATACTATAAATAGAGCCATCACTACCCCAATTATCCACCTTGTGATACCAAACCGTATTTCCTTTTATTTTTGTAACAATGGCATAGCCATCAAATGATTTCTTTGTTGTTGACGGCTGTATACTTTCCAACATTTTTCTGGCATAGTTTTCAACTGTAAAATATAGTGATGCTGTATTATATTCTTCCATCATTTTATTTGCAGATTTTTTATAATACTGAATATATGTCTTTCTTTTTCCTGATTTATCTACAAGGAGTTGAATCAGCTGTTTTTTCAAGTAGTACGCCCTATACTCTTTTCCTTTAATTTTACCATAGGAAAACATTAGGTCATTTCCATAAAAATAATAAGTCATTTTCCCCTTTTCAAAGTTCAAAGTAACCGTTTGATTTTTTGTTTTTAATTGTTTTGATTTCTTGTAATAAAACTGCTTGATTGTATCAATGCGCTTTGAAACAACACTTTTAGAAAAAATCTTGTGTTTATACTCACTTCTTGCAAAGGCAGTTTCTCCTATATTCATAACGACCATAACAAACAACAAAAAAATCACACTCATACGAAACAATATTTTTTTCATTTTAAATTCCTCCCATCATAATTTCCTATGCTTTTCCTGCATCTTGATAAATCTTGAGCATTGGCATCATAACCGCACCAATTACGCCACCTACCAAAACAGCAAGCACAACAATAATCAACGGTTCCATTGCTGACGTAAGGTTCTTCGTTGCCGTCTCTACTTCTCCTTCGTAGTATTCCGCAACCTTATCAAGCATCTGCTCTGTCGTACCGGTTTCTTCACCGATTTTAAGCATGTGTGTTACCATCGGTGGAAATACTCCAGAAGCCTCTAATGGTTCTGACATCGGGATTCCCTGCATAACCTCTTCACGACAATCTTTTACCGCTTTCCGAATCACTCGGTTTTCAATGACATTTCCCACAATTTCAAGGGCTTCCACCAAAGGAACACCCGACATAATAAGCGTAGACATTGTCATCGAGAACTTTGCCGCCGCATTTTTTACGGAAAAATTGCGAAACATCGGTATTTTTAAAGCGACCCGGCTGGTAAACTGTTTGCCCGGTTCTGTCTTTTTGCCGCAGATAATAAAAGTAAGTAGCAAAATAAGTCCTATCGCTATCGCAATAAAATTACTCGTCATAAAATCACTAAGTCCAATTACCATCTTTGTCAGCATCGGCAGTTCTTCGCCCATACTTTCAAAAGTCTGCTGGAAGTTCGGAATTACTGTAGTCATCAAAACAATAATTACGCCAACTGCTACTACTAAAACAACAATTGGATAAATCATAGCAGATTTAATCATGGAATTTAATTTCATATCTTTGTCAAACTGCGTACAAATACGGTCAAACGCAATTTCCAGATTACCGGTTGCCTCACCTGCAGCGACCATATGAATCAAAAGAGATGGGAAGATTTTACTTTCCATTTCCATGGCATCTGCCAAACTATCTCCCTTTTCCACATTCACCATGACACGGTAAAGAGCTTCTCTAAGATATTTATTTTCTGTCTGATCCTGAACCATACGCAGACCGTCAATGACGGTTACGCCCGCTGTCAAAATACTGTAAAACTGTTTACAAAAAATAGTAATATCCTTTTTCTTGACCGGATTTCCAATCGTAATATTCCAACTGGCGTTGTCAAGGTCAAATGCTTCACTAAGCTCCAAAACGATGCTGCCTTCACCCTTGAGTTTGCGCATTGCCGCCTCTTCACTGACAGCTTCCATCGTTCCCTTTTTCTCTTTGCCATATTTATCTGTAATGAGGTATTTATACTTTGCCAATTCATTCTCCCCTTTCTCGTGTTTTAAAAACCACCGCTTCCAAACGTAGGACCATCCCAGTCATCCATCTGCCACGAAGGTTCAGCTAACGGTGTTGGCATTTTTCCAGCCGGAATACGTCTTGCCAAATTCGACGGATCCTGTGCAAATGTCATCGCATCCTCAGCCGTAATCTGATGTGTGCGGTAAAGCTCATAAAGCGCATCATCCATCATCATCATGCCACTTTGTTTATTGGTCTGGATAATGGATGGTATCTGATGCGGTTTCGCCTCTCGAATCAAATTGCGGACCGCACTGTTGGCATACATAATTTCAAAGGCTGCCACGCGGCTTTTGCGGTCAGCCGTAGGCAGTAACTGCTGGGAAATAATCGCCTCCAAAAGAGTCGCTAACTGCAAACGAATCTGCGCCTGCTGATTCATTGGAAATACATCAATAATACGCTCAATCGTAGGAACCGCTCCAATGGTATGCAAAGTCGATAGTACAAGGTGTCCGGTCTCTGCCGCTGTAACTGCGGTAGCAATCGTGTCTAAGTCTCGCATCTCACCAACCAAAATAATATCCGGATCTTCTCGCAGCGCAGCGCGCAACGCCCCTGCATAGGACTGGGTATCAATTCCGACCTCTCTCTGATTTACAATTGATTTTTCATGACTATGTAAATACTCAATCGGATCTTCCAGTGTAATAATATGTTTGTTCTGTGTCTGATTAATGATATGAATCAAGGATGCCAGTGTCGTTGATTTACCGCTTCCGGTCGGTCCGGTAACTAAAATCAGACCACGCTTTTTCTTGACCAGTTCCAAAACGGACTGCGGTAAGCCAAGTGATTCCGGACTTGGAATTTCGGTATTCACAAGTCGGATAACAAACGACATCGTTCCACGCTGTTTGAAAATATTGACACGAAAGCGTCCCACGCCTTTAATCGCATAGGAAAAATCGACTTCTCCTTCGCGGTTAAATCGTTCTACCAGACGCCCCGGTATCATCTGTTCTACTAATGCTTTAGAATCTGCCGGAAGAATCCGTCCTTCCATCAGTGTCACAAGTTCTCCGTTTACACGGCATTTCGGTGGGATACCTACCGTTACATGAACATCACTTGCGCCCATTATTC
>OBLO01001191.1_pt1 | contig 23306 bp, 16 predicted proteins | sample 1519401 | NCBI WGS metagenome assembly OBLO01 (sample SAMEA2602897, study PRJEB22501) | metagenome | reverse complement strand
TCGTTACCTCCATCTGTTGATGGAAGCATTATACTACATTGGGACATTTTCCTTTATGGTATATTAGGACATTATCATAAATGGTTCATACAGATGTAAAAAAATTAAAATTACTATTGACAAATAAAATCGAACGTGGTATTTTATTACAGAACGCTGCCGAAGACAGTAGGTGCCGTAAGGCATAAGGATTAAAACGCCTACCGAGGACTAAGTATTCTTTCGTAAGAATTACGTTAAGCCTTGCTGTCTTACAGTAAGGCTTTTTTTGGCGGTATATCAAATTCTATAAGGAGGTGTACCATTTCATGGCAAAAGTAGAACTGAAACAACCAATCGTAGAAGAAATCGCAAACAGCATTAAAGACGCACAGGCAGTAGTACTTGTTAACTACAGTGGTCTTACAGTTGAGCAGGATACTATTTTACGTAAAGAGTTAAGAGAGTCCGGCGTACAGTACAAGGTTTACAAAAACACTTTAATGCGTCGTGCATTTGAAGGTACTCCATGTGCAGATCTTGACAAGCACTTACATGGAACAAACGCTATTGCAATTTCTGCAACAGACGCTACTGCTCCTGCAAGAATCCTTGCTAAATTTGCAAAACAGTATCCGGCACTTGAGTTAGTAGCTGGTATTGTTGAGGGTAACTACAACGATCAGGCAGGAATCCAGGCACTGTCCCAGATCCCGTCCAGAGAAGAACTTCTTGGCAAACTGCTTGGAAGTATCCAGTCTCCTATTACCAACTTTGCTCGTGTGCTTAATCAGATCGCAGAGCAGAAGGGTGGAGAGGCTGAGGCACCAGCAGCAGAATAATTTAAGTTTCTGTCGCTGAATCGAATCATTGATTCCACAAAAAATTTAAAAATGGAGGAAAATTATAATGGCAAAGTTAACAACAGCTGAGTTTATCGAAGCAATCAAAGAGTTATCTGTATTAGAGTTAAATGATTTAGTAAAAGCTTGCGAGGAAGAGTTCGGTGTATCCGCAGCAGCAGGCGTTGTTGTAGCAGCAGCAGGTGCAGCTGAGGCAGCAGAAGAGAAAGATGAGTTTGACGTAGAGCTTACAGAAGTAGGTCCTAACAAAGTTAAAGTTATCAAAGTTGTTCGTGAGATCACAGGCTTAGGTCTTAAAGAAGCTAAAGAAGTTGTTGATGGTGCTCCGAAAATGGTTAAAGAGGGCGCTTCCAAAGCAGAGGCTGAGGATATCAAAACTAAACTTGAGGCTGAAGGCGCTAAAGTTACTCTTAAATAATTTAGGTGTATTTAAGCGAACCATGCTCCCCGCAGAAGTCTGTCGTGCAGGCCACTGCGGGGATTTTTTTGTGTAACAGGAAATTCTGTTGGAGTTTCCTGCAATCAGGATTCTTTTTGTGCAAGGAGATTCTGAATGAATATAAAAATGTTTTTGACTGTAACATTACTGGGAGTTTCTTTATATCTGGGAGGCAGTTCTGTTATATATGCTGAATCAGCAGAAAATGTGACGGAGAATTTTGAAGACAGCTTTTCAGATTGCGATCTTGAGCCGGAAATGGAAGAGGATGAGACTGGCTTCTATGGCGGAACAGCTGAGGTGGGATTTTTTTCAGCAGATGAGTCTGATAATGATTTTGAAGAGGAGCCAGAAGAAACTCCGCTTACACCTGTACCTTCTGGTAATGAACAGCAGATTTTGGCGGCTATTCCCGAAAACGCTGCAGTAGTGACTTTAGATGTGGCTGATGGAAGTGATATTACCGAAACCTTGAATACAGTGCTTCACTTTATGGGGCAGAGAGCTACAGATGAAACTCCTTGTACGGTAATCATCCCGCAGGGAAGCTATCTGATTTCCGGAACTATCCATATGTACAGCAATCTTACTCTTTATGCAGAAGGAGCTGTACTGACGAAATCCTGTACAGATAAGCATGTGGTCCTCAGACTGGGAGATGACATACTTTCTGCCGGAGGTTATGATGGATATCACAATATCACCATTGAAGGCGGAACCTGGGATCTGAATTACCCGGTTGTCGAAGATAAGGAAGGCACAGGCGGTTTTGTAGGCTTCAGGATTGGACATGCCAGACACGTAACTGTGAAGAACGTAACATTTCTAAACAATTTGAAATCTCATTTTCTTGAGCTGGCAGGTACGGAAGATGTAACCGTGACTGGCTGTACATTCCGGGGATATTGGCAGGAATATGAAGGCGGCGGACAGGAATGCATTCAGCTGGATGCATGTCTGGACTATATTTTTCCAGGATATCAGCCCTTTGATGGAGCAGTTTGTGAGAATGTCAGGATTACGGATAACATTTTTGAGAATGTGTTTGCAGGAGTGGGCAGTCACAGCATGATTTACGACAGACCATACCGGAACATCGTGATTCAGGGGAATACCTTTCGAAATGTGAAAAAGAGAGCTGTCTGGTGCCTGAATTACGTGGATTCTGCTGTGGAGGACAATATAATAGAGAATGCAGGCGGCGGAGTGCTTGTGAGCTGCATGTATTTCCCGAATACCCATCTTATGCCAGGAACTGCTGCGGGAATGGCAGGAAACCACCAGAATGCGGGCATTTCCGTGAAAAACAATCAGATTTCTATTTCTTCAGTGAGCCAGATCAATGGAAACACATGGAGAGGATATGGAATTGAAGTCCAGGGAGCCTGGGTAAGTGACAGCTCAAAGGCACAGGCTAAGGGAATTCCGACAGGTATTTATAAGGAAACCGGTGTTGAGGTAAAGGGAAATATGATCACAGGGAATGGAAATGGAATTCGCCTTTATCTAGCTGATGGCTGTACAGTGGAAAATAATCAGTTGAAACTGCAAAAAACTGCATCCTTTTCCAATATGGGAATTTACCTGTCTGCTTCTTCCAAAAATGTGATAAAAGATAATCAGGTATCAGGTTGTAAAAATGTAGGAATCTACGCTTATGACGGCGGAAAGCTGGGGACTCCATCCACAGAGAATCAAGTCCTGGATAATGTGATTTCAGGTATCGGCGGTGATGGAATTCTTATGGAAAATGGCTCTGACGGGTGTGAAGTAAGCCGGAACCGTATATCCTCCGGAAAAAAGAACGGAATTGTTCTCTGGGGCAGCGAGGAGTGTCAGATCACAGCGAATCAGGTGAAAGGCTGTATGCTGGACGGAATATATGTGGAAAATATTGGAAATGCTGTTATAAAATCTAACAGGATTACGAATGTGAACGGCAGAGGAATCCAAGTGATCGCAAGTCAGACTGGAAAACTTTATGGAAATGCGGTTACTGGCAGCAGAAAATGCGGTTTATATGTAAGCAGGTCAAAGATTTCCGGAAACAAAAAGAACCGTCTGGAGAATAATGGCAGTACTTATGCAATTTATGCGGAAAACAGCACTGGAATCATTTCCGTGAAAATGCCTACTGCGTCTAAGATCACCAGAAAGTCAGTGAAGATCACAGGCAAAGCGGCGGGTGGAAAGAAGCTTACAATTTATGCAGTAAGCAGAAACAAGAATAAAAAAATCGGCAGAGGAAGCATCAATTCCAAAAAGAAATATAATATTTCTATCAAAAAACAGAAAAAAGGAACGACGCTTCTCTTTGTATTATCGGATAAATATGGAAACCTTTCTTATAGCAAGAGAAAAGTAAAATAAATTATAACTATTCAGCAATTACAAATAAAAAACAAATGAAAAAACAACAGAAAAGTGCTTGACAGGCTTTTTTTGTTGTGCTATAGTGAAGAATGCTATATTATGGCAAGATATGCCTACTATGCTTATGAAGCAGAGCGGGCTGATGTTGTAATAAATAAAATAAAACAGGGGTGAAACGTCAATGGAAAAAAACAGAATTCGTTCTGTAAAAACTGGAAAAAGCATGCGAATGAGCTACCAGAGACAAAAAGAAGTCCTGGAAATGCCGAACTTGATCGAGGTCCAGAAGGATTCTTACCAGTGGTTTCTCGACGAAGGATTGAATGAAGTATTCGACGATATTTCTCCAATCGCAGATTACGGCGGAAAGCTCAGTCTTGAATTCATCGACTTTACATTTGATGAAAAAGATGCGAAATACACCATCGAGCAGTGTAAAGAACGTGACGTAACTTATGCCGCACCTTTGAAGGTTCGAGTGAGACTGATTAACAAGGAAACAGATGAGATCAACGAACACGAGATTTTCATGGGAGACCTGCCGATTATGACCGCGACAGGAACTTTCGTCATTAACGGTGCTGAGCGTGTTATTGTCAGCCAGTTAGTACGTTCCCCTGGAATCTATTATGCCATTGCACACGATAAAATCGGTAAGAGACTGTTTTCCTGTACAGTAATTCCTAACAGAGGAGCATGGCTGGAATATGAGACTGACTCCAACGATGTATTCTATGTGCGTGTGGACAGAACCCGTAAGGTTCCGATCACTGTACTGATCCGTGCACTTGGTGTTGGTTCCAATGCAGAGATCATTGATCTGTTTGGCGAAGAGCCGAAGATCCTTGCAAGTTTCACAAAGGATACTTCTACAAATTATGAAGAAGGTCTTCTTGAACTGTATAAGAAAATCCGTCCAGGCGAGCCGCTTGCAGTTGAGAGCGCAGAGAGCCTGATCAATGCGATGTTCTTTGATCCGAGAAGATATGATCTTGCCAAGGTCGGACGTTATAAATTTAATAAGAAACTTCATTTCAATAAACGAATTGTTGGTCATAAGCTGGCTGACGATGTGGTTGAGGGCTCTACAGGAGAAATTCTTGCAGAGGCTGGTACTATCGTAACCAGAGAACTGGCTGATGCCATTCAGAACGCTGCAGTTCCATTTGTATGGATCCAGGGTGAAGAAGACCGCAGAATTAAAGTCCTTTCTAACTTAATGGTAGACATGCATCACTATCTGCCAGAAATTGAGAACCTGGAAGAGCTTGGGGTTACAGAGTTAGTATATTACCCTGTACTCGAAAAAATTCTGGAAGAAAATGACACACTTGAGGATAGAATTGCTGCTATCCGCAGAGATATCCATGACCTGATTCCGAAACATATTACAAGAGAAGATATTTTTGCTTCTATTAATTACAATATGCATCTGGAATATGGCATTGGAAATGACGACGACATCGACCACTTAGGAAACCGTCGTATCCGTGCGGTTGGTGAACTGCTTCAGAATCAGTACCGTATCGGTCTTTCCAGACTTGAGCGTGTGGTTCGTGAGAGAATGACAACACAGGATGTGGAGAGCATTTCCCCGCAGTCCCTGATCAATATCAAACCTGTAACAGCTGCTGTAAAAGAGTTCTTTGGATCCTCCCAGCTGTCACAGTTCATGGATCAGAACAACCCTCTTGGTGAGCTGACCCATAAGAGACGTCTTTCCGCACTTGGACCTGGCGGTTTGTCACGAGACAGAGCCGGATTCGAGGTTCGAGACGTTCACTATTCCCATTACGGAAGAATGTGCCCGATCGAGACTCCTGAGGGACCGAACATCGGTCTGATCAACTCCCTTGCATCCTATGCAAAGCTGAATCAGTACGGATTTGTTGAGGCACCTTACCGTAAGATTGATAAAACGGATCCTATGAATCCGCGTGTAACTGACGAAGTTGTTTACATGACCGCTGATGAAGAGGATAACTACCATGTAGCACAGGCGAATGAGGCACTTGACGCAGAAGGACATTTCGTTCGTAAGAACGTTTCCGGTCGTTATCGTGAAGAGACTCAGGAGTATGAGCGTCAGATGTTTGATTACATGGACGTATCTCCTAAGATGGTATTCTCTGTAGCTACAGCCCTGATCCCATTCCTTCAGAACGACGATGCGAACCGTGCGCTGATGGGATCCAACATGCAGCGTCAGGCCGTTCCGCTTCTTACCACAGAAGCACCAGTTGTTGGTACAGGAATGGAAGCAAAGACAGCTGTTGACTCCGGTGTTTGTGTGGTTGCAAGAAAGTCTGGTACTGTACTTCGCTCCACATCTACCGATATCAGCATCAAGAATGATGATGGAACAAAAGATGATTATCATCTTACCAAATTCATGCGCAGTAACCAGAGCAACTGCTACAACCAGCGTCCGATCGTTAATCAGGGCGAGCACGTTGAAGCAGGTGATGTTATTGCCGATGGTCCGTCTACTTCTCAGGGAGAGCTTGCTCTTGGCAAGAACCCTCTGATCGGATTTATGACCTGGGAAGGTTATAACTACGAGGATGCCGTACTGTTAAGTGAGAAACTTGTACAGAACGATGTTTATACATCTGTTCACATTGAAGAATATGAAGCAGAATCCCGTGATACAAAGCTTGGACCGGAAGAGATCACTCGTGATGTTCCAGGCGTAGGTGATGATGCACTCAAGGATCTTGATGAGCGCGGAATCATTCGTATCGGTGCAGAGGTTCGTGCTGGTGATATCCTTGTTGGTAAGGTTACTCCTAAGGGAGAGACTGAGCTTACAGCAGAGGAGAGACTTCTTCGTGCAATCTTCGGTGAGAAAGCACGTGAGGTTCGTGATACTTCCCTTAAGGTACCACACGGTGAGTATGGTATCGTTGTAGACGCCAAGGTATTCACAAGAGAAAATGGTGATGAGCTGTCTCCTGGAGTAAATCAGTCTGTACGTATTTACATCGCACAGAAGAGAAAGATCTCCGTTGGAGATAAGATGGCTGGTCGTCATGGTAACAAGGGTGTCGTTTCCCGTGTACTTCCGGTTGAGGATATGCCATTCCTTCCGAACGGACGTCCACTGGATATCGTGCTGAACCCGCTGGGTGTACCTTCCCGTATGAACATTGGACAGGTCCTGGAAATTCATTTAAGTCTTGCTGCCAAAGCACTTGGCTTTAATATTTCCACACCGGTATTCGATGGTGCAAACGAGAATGATATCCAGGATACACTGGAACTTGCAAATGACTATGTAAATACAGAAGATTTTGAAGAGTTCCGTGAGAAATACAAAGACATTCTGGCACCTGATGTAATGCAGTATCTGGATGAGAACAAAGCCCACAGAGCACTGTGGAAGGGTGTTCCGATCTCCAGAGACGGTAAGGTTCAGCTCCGTGACGGACGTACCGGAGAGTTCTTCGATGGCCCGACCACAATCGGACACATGCATTACCTGAAACTGCATCATCTGGTTGATGATAAGATCCATGCCCGTTCCACAGGTCCTTACTCTCTGGTTACACAGCAGCCTCTGGGTGGTAAAGCTCAGTTCGGTGGACAGCGTTTCGGAGAGATGGAGGTTTGGGCTCTGGAGGCATATGGTGCATCCTATACACTCCAGGAAATCCTGACAGTTAAATCCGATGATGTAGTCGGTCGTGTGAAGACTTATGAAGCAATCATCAAGGGTGATAACATCCCTGAGCCTGGTATTCCGGAATCCTTTAAGGTTCTTCTTAAAGAGCTCCAGTCTCTGGCATTGGATGTACGCGTGCTCAAAGATGATCAGACAGAAGTTCAGATCATGGAGAATGTAGATTACGGCGAAACCGATCTTCGTGCAGTTATCGAGGGAGATTCCCGCGGACACAGAGGAGAGGAATCCTTCAGCAAACATGGCTATACCAAGCAGGAGTTTGACGGAGAGGAACTTGTTGATGTGGACGAGGACGAAGAAGAGGATTATGAATCCGAAATCGACGATTCCTACGATGATATCGAAGAGTAGAAAGGGGAAAAGAATACATGGCAGAATCAACCAATACCAATGAAACATATCAGCCAATGACTTTTGATGCCATTAAAATCGGACTGGCGTCCCCGGAAAAGATCAGAGAGTGGTCAAGAGGTGAGGTTTTAAAACCGGAAACCATCAACTACCGTACCTTGAAACCGGAGAAAGACGGACTTTTCTGTGAAAGAATTTTCGGACCAAGCAAGGACTGGGAGTGCCACTGCGGTAAATATAAGAAAATCCGTTATAAAGGTGTTGTCTGCGACCGATGCGGCGTTGAGGTTACCAAGGCTTCCGTTCGTAGAGAGCGTATGGGTCACATTGAGCTTGCTGCTCCTGTTTCCCATATCTGGTATTTCAAGGGTATTCCGTCCCGTATGGGACTTATCCTGGATCTGACTCCAAGAACACTGGAGAAAGTTCTTTACTTTGCAAATTATATTGTACTGGATCCGGCAGATTCCGGACTTCAGTACAAGCAGATCCTTACTGAGAGAGAATATCAGGATGCCCGTGAGTCTTACGGAAATAACTTCCGCGTAGGCATGGGTGCTGAGGCTATCAAAGAGCTCCTTATGGCTATCGACCTTGAGAAGGATTCCGCTGAATTAAAGGCAGAGCTGGTTAAGGCAACAGGCCAGAAGCGTGCAAGAATCATCAAACGTCTTGAGGTTGTTGAATCCTTCCGTGAGTCAGGAAACCGTCCTGAGTGGATGATTCTTGATGTTGTTCCTGTAATCCCGCCGGATCTTCGTCCTATGGTACAGCTGGATGGTGGACGTTTTGCAACATCTGACCTGAATGATCTGTACAGAAGAATCATTAATCGTAATAATCGTCTGAAAAGACTGCTGGAGCTTGGTGCTCCGGATATCATTGTCCGCAATGAGAAACGTATGCTTCAGGAAGCAGTTGACGCCCTGATCGACAATGGTCGTCGTGGCCGCCCGGTTACAGGTCCTGGAAACAGAGCCCTGAAATCCCTTTCTGATATGCTGAAAGGTAAATCCGGACGTTTCCGTCAGAACCTTCTTGGTAAGCGTGTTGACTACTCCGGACGTTCCGTTATCGTTGTTGGACCAGAGCTGAAGATTTATCAGTGCGGTCTGCCAAAAGAGATGGCAATCGAGCTGTTTAAGCCTTTCGTTATGAAAGAACTGGTAGCAAACGGCACCTCTCACAATATTAAGAATGCCAAGAAGATGGTAGAGAAGCTTGAGCCAGCTGTATGGGATGTTCTGGAAGATGTTATCAAAGAACATCCGGTTATGCTGAACCGTGCACCTACACTGCATCGTCTGGGTATCCAGGCGTTTGAGCCGATCCTTGTAGAAGGTAAGGCTATTAAGCTTCATCCGCTTGTTTGTACCGCTTTCAACGCTGACTTCGATGGTGACCAGATGGCTGTCCATCTTCCACTGTCCCAGGAAGCACAGGCAGAGTGCCGTTTCCTGCTTCTGTCTCCGAACAACCTTCTGAAACCTTCTGATGGTGGACCGGTAGCCGTTCCTTCACAGGATATGGTCCTTGGTATTTACTATCTGACACAGGAAAGACCTGGAAACAAGGGAGAAGGCAAGTTCTTCAAGAGTGTAAACGAGGCAATTCTGGCATATGAGAACCAGGTAATTACTCTGCAGTCCAAGATTCTTGTCCGCTGCAGCAAGATAATGCCGGATGGAAGTACTTTCACAGGCAATGTACAGTCTACACTGGGACGTTTCCTGTTCAATGAGATCCTGCCGCAGGATCTTGGATTTGTTGACAGAAGCATTCCGGGAAATGAACTTCTTCTTGAGGTTGACTTCCTGGTTGGTAAGAAACAGCTGAAACAGATCCTTGAAAAAGTTATTAATACTCACGGAGCAACCAAGACTGCTGAGGTTCTGGACTCTATCAAAGCTATGGGTTACAAGTATTCTACAAGAGCTGCCATGACTGTATCTATTTCTGATATGACCGTGCCGCCGCAGAAGCCTGAGATGATCAAGGCTGCACAGGATACTGTAGATAAGATCACAAAGAACTATAAACGTGGTCTTATTACTGAGGAAGAGCGTTATAAAGAGGTTGTGGATACCTGGAAGAAGACTGACGATGAGCTTACTCATGCACTTCTTTCCGGACTTGATAAGTACAACAACATCTTCATGATGGCTGACTCTGGTGCCCGTGGATCTGATAAACAGATCAAACAGCTTGCAGGTATGCGTGGATTGATGGCCGATACAACCGGACATACAATCGAGCTTCCTATCAAGTCAAACTTCCGTGAGGGTCTGGACGTACTGGAATATTTCATGTCCGCTCATGGAGCTCGTAAAGGACTTTCCGATACCGCTCTTCGTACAGCCGATTCCGGTTACTTGACAAGACGTCTTGTTGACGTATCTCAGGATCTGATCGTACGTGAGATGGACTGCTGTGAGAACAGAGCAGAGATTTCCGGTATGTATGTAAAAGGTTTCATGGATGGCAAGGAGGAGATCGAGAGCCTTCAGGATCGTATCACAGGTCGTTTCTCCTGCGAGACCATTAAGAATAAAGAGGGCGAAGTCCTTGTAAAAGCAAACCACATGATCACTCCGAAGCGTGCTGCACGTATCATGAAAGAGGGTGTAGACAACATTACCGGAGGTGCTGTTGAGCAGGTTAAGATCCGTACCATCCTGAGCTGTAAGTGTAAGGTTGGTGTGTGTGCGAAGTGCTATGGCGCAAACATGGCTACCGGTGAGCCGGTACAGGTTGGTGAGTCCATCGGTATCATCGCTGCACAGTCTATCGGTGAGCCAGGTACACAGCTGACTATGCGTACTTTCCATACAGGTGGTGTTGCCGGTGGAGATATCACACAGGGTCTTCCTCGTGTCGAGGAGCTTTTTGAGGCAAGAAAGCCGAAAGGACTTGCTGTTATCACTGAAATCAAGGGTGTTGCTACAATCAATGACACCAAGAAGAAGAGAGAGATCATCGTAACAGATCCGGAGACTGGTGATTCCAAGACTTACCTGATTCCATACGGTTCCCGTATCAAGATTATGGACGGACAGGTTATGGAGGCTGGTGATGAGCTTACAGAAGGTAGTGTAAACCCGCATGATATCCTTCGAATCAAGGGTGTTCGTGCAGTTCAGGATTACATGATCCGTGAGGTTCAGCGTGTATACCGTCTTCAGGGTGTTGAGATCAACGATAAACATATCGAGGTTATCGTTCATCAGATGCTGAAGAAAATCCGTATCGAGGATAACGGAGATTCTGAGTTCCTGCCAGGAACACTTGTTGACTTCCTTGAGTATGAGGAAGTAAATGAGAAACTGGAAGCTGAGGGATTACGTCCTGCAATTGGAAAACAGGGAATGCTTGGTATTACCAAGGCATCTCTGGCAACTGATTCCTTCTTATCAGCTGCTTCTTTCCAGGAGACTACCAAGGTTCTGACCGAAGCTGCCATCAAGGGTAAGGTTGACCATCTGATCGGTCTGAAAGAGAATGTAATCATCGGTAAACTGATTCCAGCTGGTACAGGTATGAAGTGCTACAGCGATGTAGAGCTTGATACAGGAATGCCGGAAGAGCCAGAAGAAATCGAATTTGATGAAATGGACGACGAGGATCAGGATGTGCTGGATGTAGCGGAAGACTCAGAAGAGCTGGAGACTGCTGATGAGGCAGATCTTGCAGTGGATGAGGATGAGGATACATTTGAGGATGAGGATTCTTCTGAAGACAGTGAAGAATAAACGATAAAATATGAAATCCCCCAGGGTGACAGAAATGTTGCTTTGGGGGATTTTTGTGTAACAGAGAATTCTATGGAACTTACAGTTACACAAAAAAGTGCAGCCCGGCAGGAACACACTGCAGCAGCAAGGGAAATGCTGCTTGAGACAATCCGCCGTAGGCGAGGGTAAGGAAAAATATGGATAGAGGAAAATACAACCTGGTCTATCATTTGTGGTAAGATTCCTGTATAATGTTTTATGTAACTATTCAGAAGGCAGTATTCCGCGAGGTGTTCTGGGGGAAAAGTAGTTCACAGAAAACCCGAGAATAGCGGTGCGAAATCACGTAAACCATGATTTCTGTGTATCGTGACGGGGAAGACTTGCCAGTCCATTTAAAAAGTCATTACCCGTTCGAGGAGGGAGAACATACATGGATAAAGATGTTCCGGTTTCCGTCTGGCCAGAATGGGAACTTATAGAGAAAATAGGCGAAGGATCCTTTGGGAAAGTGTATAAAGCAAAGCGGACAGAACGAGGCCGCTCTTTTTACTCCGCAATCAAGATTATATCCATACCGGCAAGTAAGGGAGAACTTGATAGCGTACGCTCAGAGATGAATAATGAGCAGTCTACCAGGGAATATTTTCGAAATCTGGTAGAAGACTGCATTCAGGAAATATATACTATGGAGCATTTTTGCGGAAATTCCCATGTGGTTTCATTTGAAGATTTCAAAGTGGTGGAATATTTGGATGAGATCGGCTGGGACATTTCCATAAGAATGGAATATCTTACCAGCTTTATGGATTACTGCACAGGCAAGGAGCTTACTGAGAAGGAAGTGATCAAACTTGGCTGTGACCTGGCTATGGCATTGATTTATTGCAGGAAATTGAATATTATTCACCGTGATGTGAAACCGGAGAATATTTTTGTGTCCAGATTCGGTGACTTTAAGCTGGGCGATTTTGGAACTGCCAGGGAACAGGCACATACCATGAGCAATATGTCCAAGAAAGGTACCTATTCCTACATGGCACCGGAGATTTACAAGGGAGAGAAGTACGACAGCAGTATTGATATCTATTCCCTTGGAATTGTATTATATAAACTGATGAATCAGAACAGGCTGCCTTTTCTTTCGCTGGATAAGCAGTTGATTACATACAGAGATAAAGAGACTGCCCTTGCACGGAGAATGGCAGGGGAGAAAATGCCGGCACCAGTTAATGCCAGTGCTGCTTTTTCCCACATTATACTAAAAGCATGTGCATATGAGCCGGGGAAACGTTACAGGAAACCAGAAGATATGCTGCGGGATTTGGAGAAGCTTCGTCTGGCACCGGTGAATGCAGAGAAAGAGTGGGAGAAGTCCCAGTGGGAGCTGACAAATTCAGCAGAACTTGAGCGGGATCAGAGAAGATATGCCCCTCAGGAGCCGGAAGACCGTATGGAGCGGACCCATGTGGCAGAAGACCCTCAGATTGAGAAAGCTGTCCGGGAAGAAGAGGCACAGCTCAGAAAGCCTGCGAAAAATGCAGTGAAAAATTATGAGAAACAGTCAGTAAATGCCTCTTCCACTAAGCGAAAGAAGCAGCAGAGAAGCGGGTGGGACCAGGAAAGACAGATTTCACCATGGACAGTTTCCCTTATTGTAGTGGCGCTTGCGGCATGCATTATTATTGGTGTTTATATGAAATTAATCCATGATGAGAATCGCAAGGCTCAAAATACGGAGAACGTTATGGAAGTTCTGGAAGCTAATGATAACAGTACTGCTCAAATTGATGAATTTTCTACTTCAATTCAGACAATTAAGGAGCAGGCGAATACAATTGTAAGCGAACTTCCGGACTGCGAGGAAGTTGGCAAGGAAGGCGACCGGCTTCGCTACTATGACAGCAACGGGAAACTGGTGAAAGCGCTGATTTATCCGGAGACATCCGAAGATGGAGTTTATGAGGAGTATTATTATTGGGATGAACGTCTGTTTTTTGCATATGTATGGACCGGTAATAAGAAGGAATTATATTACTATGACAAGCGTGGCAAACTGATCCGCTGGATCGATACAGACGGAACTGTCCACGATAAGGAGAATGACAGTACTGAGTACACCAAGCGTGGCGAGAAATACTGGAAAAATGCGCTGGAGCAGTTAGATGAATGATGATACCGGTCATATAAGAAGTGGCTGTGATTCTTTGGAACATCGACAGACAGGCGAAGAGGAATAGAATGACATATCATATTGATTATGCATATACCTGCCATGCAGGGAAAGTGCGACCAAATAACGAGGACAATTTCTGGTGCTGTGGAGAGCACCTTCCAGTGAGTAATCATGGAACAGAAGAAATCCGTACTGGTCTCAGACTTCGGGAGAGCCTTCCGGTAATGGCTGTTTTTGACGGCATGGGAGGGGAGAGCCAGGGGGAAATGGCTGCCTGGCTTGCTTCTGACAGCCTGGAGCATTTTTATAGGGAAAATAAGGGGATGCTTCGTAAAGCACCAGAGCTTTTTCTTACGGAAGCCTGTAGGGATATGAATCAGGCTGTATGCGATTACGGTCGGGAACAACGGATCAGTGCCATGGGTACTACTATGGCGATGATTGCTTTTGGGAAAAAAGAAGCGTATATCTGTAATCTGGGAGACAGCAGGATTTATCGGTTTTCCAAGGGGGAGTTTTCCCAGATTTCCAGAGATCATGTGCTGAAAAGCTGCAGATTTGGGAAAGCACCCCTGACTCAGTTTCTGGGAGTGGAGGAGACCGAGATGAAGCTGGAACCTGCCATTGCGGCAATTCCTTATCAGGACAGGGACCGTTATCTGCTTTGCTCAGACGGGGTAACAGATATGTTATCTGACCGCGAGATTGAAGAAATTATGAAGCAGGAAGACTCAGTTCGTGATATTGCCCATACTCTTTTAACAAGGGTACTGGATAAAGGGGCCAGAGATAATACTACGATCATTCTCTGCGAGGTAAGGGCAGATAATCGGCCGTTCAAAACCTGGTTTTTGCAGAAGAAGGGATAAATCAGAGGGCAAATTTTTTCACAATTTAAGTAGTTGATTATAGGAAAATGAAGGTGATTTATGATGAAAAATCGTATGCAGGATCTTGATTTTGAACAGACAGTGGCATTTGATTCCGTAAAGGATTTTGAATTTACCAGAAGGGCTGCCCAGAGATTTCGTCAGGTAGTCAGTCTGGATGGATTTGAGGATGAAGATGCGGACGTTATTTTTCATTATTTATATAAAGAGATGGAGCTGGTTTCGTTCGGAGATCATTTGAAGAGATATATCTATGAAAGAGCCGGGATTGAGGAACCGTTTGGAGAAGTGCCCCAGGAGGTATACAGAGATATTGCAGTTGATTCTTTCCGGGAAACCTATACACCCAAGTCTATGAATCCTACTTCAACTAAGCTTCCTGCGTTGGTGAACAATTGGCTTACCCAGGCCTCAGTAAAGCGCGAAACTGTATTTTTGCTGGGCTTCGGGCTTCGCATGAGCGCGGAGGATGTTTCAGACTTTCTGACAAGGGTGCTGAAGGAGCAGGATTTTGATTTCCATAATCCAGAGGAAGTGATCTACTGGTATTGTTATAGTAAGCAGCTTCCTTACAGCAAGGCAGAGGAATATAAAGAGAATTACAAATCCATGGAACCTGCAGCAGATAAAGGCAAAGTGGCGGAAGTAATCAGCGGCGATTTTACCATAGATACAGAGGAAAAATTGCTGAAATATCTGGCATGCCTGAAAGCTGGCTGGGATGATCCAATGAATGAGAAGAGCCAGGCATTTCAGGAGTTCCTGCGCCTTCTGGAACATGCGAAGCAGATCATTGCAGCCATGTATCAGAAGGATGAGGAGGAGAAAGGCCGGGATAAGGTCTGGAAACCGGAGAATATTACTCCTTCTGACCTGGAGAAGGTAATCTGCAATGGTATTCCTATCAATAAGATGGGAAATCTGAAAAAAATGTCAGCCTCTATCCTGGCGAAACATTTCAGCCAGAAGAGGTTCAGCAGACAGAGAATTACCAATATTCTGAATCACAAGTTCCCGGTAGAGCGGTTTGATCTTCTTACGCTGGAGTTCTTTATTGTGTCTCAGGAGATGGAGGATGATGATCCCTATGACAGATACCATCATTTCATAGAGGAAGCGCAGAGAATTCTGAAGAAGTGTGGAATGAGCGAGATTTATATTGTGAACCCATACGAATGTTTCCTGCTGATGTGTCTTTTGACGGATTGTCCGCTGGCTGTTTTTTCAGAGATATGGGAAATGTCATATGAAGAGAATGGGGAAGAGGAGTAGGTAATTTCTTAATATAGAAATGCGCAGTGTTGTTTGGAGGCACTGCGCATTTTTAATAGCAATTAAGGTTAATCATTATAGTAGAGATAAATACTGCGGCTAAGCTGTGCAATTGTATTCTGGGCTTCTCCCGGGCTGGAGAGGTTCTGGGAAAGGAAGACGATGACCAGATCGTTTCCACCCTGTGCGTTGTACAGGATTCCGGCATCATTTTCTACATCGGAAAGCTCACCGGTTTTGTTGGCAACGCTGACACCCTCTGGCAGGGCTGCTGGAATCTTGTTAGTACGTTGCTGCTGTTTTAGAAGGGAATACATTTCTTCTGCATGTAAAAGGCTGGGTGTCTGAGTAGTACCAGAGCAGATCTGGTAAATCTCTTTCAGGAATTTTCCACAGTCATAGGCAGAAGTATAATTATCTCCGAATTCGTTGCTGGCAAGAAGCAGTCGTCCCATGGAAGTATTGGTGTAGCCGTGAGACTGACAGAAACTATTTACCTTCTGCATACCTGCAGTGCTGTCGCCACCTCCCAGGCAGGAAACCAGACTGTTTGCCGCGTCATTGTCGCTGACTGTGATCATTGGTGTCAGATAAGAATCCAGGGTGGCAGAACCATACTGCTGGGACAAAGAATCATAATTCTCATATACTGCACCCATAATGAAAAGCTTGATCAGGCTGGCTGCCTGCATAGGGGAATCATTGATCGTAGCCTCTGAGCCGTCTGCAAGGTCACAGATATAAACACTCCAGGAACCGTTTGCCCCAGGAAGCTGGGACTGGACCTGAGTGACCAGAGTATTTATCTTTTCATCGGACTTGTTGTCAAAAGCAGAACTTCCGTGGGAGGGAGAGATGGTGCCATCATCAGAAAGTTCAGGAGTAATAGCTGTCATGGAAGAATCTTTTTTTCCCTGGGAAGTGCCATCTGTTGTCTGAGAGGAGTCGGAACCGGATGACTGGGAAGGATCTATTGGTTCTGCATTGGCAGCAGGAGTCTGATAAGGAACCGTTATTTCCTCCGGAGCTGGAGAAGACTGTACAGGACCTGCACTTTCTCTCTGGGAAGGTCCCTGGACAGAAGAATCATCTGTAGAAGATTCGCTGTCGGAACTTCCATCATCAGAAACAAAGCCGCTCTGGTCGGCGTCATCAGAAGTCTCGTCACCAGAGGTAAATCCGAAAGTTTCACCGTCAGTGAAATCTTCAGTCTGGTCTGTTGCTGAATCATTTTTTGTCAGATTAATACTGCTCTGGCTGTCCTTTCTGAAGAAAGTAAGGTAAAGAATGATAAGAATCAGTAAAGCAGCGACAATGCCAAGAAAAATCAGCAGATAAGAAGAGGTTTGTTTCTTTCTATTATTTTTCATAAGTTCTCCTTTCGAATCGATGAAATATCTGGAAGAGACATTATTTTATGGCAGTAAATCCAGATTTATTTTTCCTCAAAATATGCATCAATCCCATCAGCGATTCCGGATGCCATTGTGTCCTGAAAATCCGGATCACTCATTTTCAGATCGTCAGATTCATTGGTCATAAATCCCATTTCCACAATAGTTACCGGAATGGTGCTCCAGTTGATTCCAGTCATATTGTCGGCATATGTTACGCCGCGGTTTTCAAATCCGGTTGCGTCACAATAGGCATCCAGAATGCACTGGGAAAGGCTGTTGGAATCATCATAGAGCTGGGATACATAAGGATTGGAAGAGGAGGGGGAAATGGTAAGTGCACCGGCAGCAGAGGAAGACTCAGCACCATTGGCGTGGATGCGCACGTAAACCTCAGCCCCCTGTCCAGCTACATATTCAGCTCGCTCTTTATTGCTGATGGCAGTATCATTATCCGTTCTGGTGAGAACTGTTTGATAGCCACGGTCTTCCAGAATCTGCTGCAGCTTCAAAGAAACATCCAGATTCAGCTGGTATTCAGGCAGACCGGAAAAAGTTCCCTGGGTTCCTGTTGAGGCTTTGGCTTTCATTTCTGTGGAACCTGGACCAAGAGGTTCAAGGTCACTCATATCCACATTTGGACCCTGATGACCGGGATCAATACCGATTATATGTGACTGGACCACAGGCGGCCCCTGAAGCTCGTCAGTGGTCTCTGCACAGACTGTGCACAGATTTATAAGTCCTGCTCCGGAAAAAATTATGAGTCCAAATGCAAAAATCCGGGAGAATCCCTTGGATTTAGCAATTGCTTTTGGAAAACGCATATGTATGCTCCTGTTCGTAATGATTTTTTAACTATTCAGCTGGCAGTATTCTACAAAGCGTATACTGAGAAGGTACTGAACAGTTCTTTTTTTCTTATTATAATAATGCGGAGACGTGAATGCAATGTAAAGTTGGGTTTTCACAACTGTTCTTAAAGAAGGTGAAAAATTTGTTCACGCAATTTCGCACATCTGGTTTATGTATATTTCATCTGAATTCATTTACCACAGCTTGATAATAAAATACATTTTAATAAGAAGAAACCTATTTATAATTCACCGTGATAAATTGTAAAAACCTTGAAAAAATAAGGAAAAATTGATGAAAAACACCTTGACAGAGATATGCAGACAGGATATAATCAAAAAGCGTGCGAAATAAGGCATTTTTTTCCGCGCTTACTAAGATAATAGCAACCGCAAGGAAACCCCATAGAACAATCTATGGAGAAATAAATCGGGAGGTGAAATGGAATGCCAACATTCAACCAGTTAGTAAGAAAAGGACGCCAGACAGCTGTTAAGAAATCTACAGCTCCGGCTCTGCAGAGAACTTATAACTCTTTAAGAAAGAAAGCAGTTGAGCAGTCTGCACCACAGAAACGTGGCGTTTGCACAGCTGTTAAAACAGCTACTCCTAAGAAGCCTAACTCAGCTCTTAGAAAAATCGCCAGAGTTCGTCTTTCCAACGGAATCGAAGTAACAAGCTACATCCCAGGAGAAGGTCACAACCTTCAGGAGCATAGCGTTGTTCTTATCCGTGGTGGAAGGGTTAAGGACTTACCTGGTACAAGATACCACATCATCAGAGGTACTCTTGATACTGCAGGTGTTGCTAACAGAAAACAGGCCCGTTCTAAATACGGCGCTAAGAGACCGAAAGTTAAGAAATAATCCATCCGTATTACTGCGGAGACTATAGAGATTTGTACGGTATTCCATATACCCTGTCGGTTGCGGGTTAAATATAGGACCATTACCAGTGCGAACATACAATAGTTTACTGTGTGAGTACCGATGAGATAATCAAAATGATTAAGGAGGGAAGTAACGTGCCACGTAAAGGACATACTCAGAAAAGAGACGTTCTGGCAGACCCGATGTACAACAATAAAGTTGTTACAAAGCTTATCAATAACATCATGTTAGATGGTAAGAAAGGTGTTGCACAGAAAATTGTTTACGGAGCATTCGCCAGAATGGAAGAAAAATCTGGCAAGCCAGCAATTGAAGTATTTGAAGAGGCAATGAACAACGTAATGCCTCAGCTTGAAGTTAAAGCAAGACGTATCGGTGGAGCTACTTATCAGGTTCCGATCGAGGTAAGAGCTGACAGACGTCAGGCTCTGGCTCTTCGCTGGATCACCATGTTCTCCCGCAAGAGAGGCGAGAAGACCATGGAAGAGAAACTGGCTAACGAGCTTATGGATGCAGCCAATAACACCGGAGCATCTGTAAAGAGGAAAGAAGACATGCATAAGATGGCTGAAGCAAATAAAGCATTTGCTCACTATCGCTTCTAATCAAGGAGGAAAATCCATTGGCTGGAAAAGAAGGTAGAGAATACCCGCTCGAGAGAACCAGAAACATTGGTATTATGGCTCATATCGATGCAGGTAAGACAACTCTTACAGAACGAATTCTGTACTATACAGGTGTCAACTACAAGATTGGTGATACTCATGAAGGTACTGCTACCATGGACTGGATGGAGCAGGAGCAGGAGCGTGGTATCACAATCACATCCGCTGCAACAACATGTCACTGGACACTGGAAGAGAACTGCAAACCGAAGCCAGGCGCTTTGGAGCATCGTATCAACATCATTGATACCCCAGGTCACGTAGACTTTACTGTTGAGGTTGAGCGTTCCCTTCGTGTACTGGATGGCGCTGTCGGCGTATTCTGTGCAAAGGGTGGTGTTGAGCCACAGTCTGAGAACGTTTGGCGTCAGGCTGATACCTACAATGTACCTCGTATGGCATTCATCAACAAGATGGACATCCTTGGTGCAAACTTCTACGGTGCAGTAGAGCAGATCAAGACTCGTCTTGGTAAAAACGCAATCTGCCTGCAGCTCCCAATCGGAAAAGAAGATGACTTCAAGGGAATCATCGACTTATTCGAAATGAAAGCTTACATCTACAATGATGAGAAGGGCGATGATATCACTATCACCGATATCCCGGAAGACATGAAAGAAGATGCTGAGCTTTATCATACAGAACTGATCGAGAAAATTTGTGAGCTGGACGACGATCTCATGATGGAATATCTTGAGGGCGAAGAGCCAAGCACAGACAGACTGAAAGCAGCTCTGAGAAAAGGTACATGCGAGTGTACAGCTGTTCCGGTATGCTGCGGTTCTGCATATAGAAACAAAGGTGTTCAGAAACTTCTGGATGCTATTCTGGAGTATATGCCTGCTCCAACAGATATCCCGCCAATCGATGGTGTTGACATGGATGGAAACCCGACCGTGAGACATTCTTCTGATGAAGAGCCGTTTTCCGCTCTGGCATTCAAGATCATGACAGACCCATTCGTTGGAAAACTTGCATATTTCCGTGTATATTCAGGAACAATGAATTCCGGATCCTATGTATATAACTCTACAAAGGGCAAAAAAGAGCGTGTTGGTCGTATCCTTCAGATGCATGCTAACAAGCGTATGGAACTGGATAAGGTTTACTCCGGTGATATCGCTGCAGCTATCGGATTCAAATTCACCACAACTGGTGATACAATCTGTGATGAGCAGCATCCGGTAATCCTGGAGTCCATGGAGTTCCCGGAACCAGTTATCGAGCTGGCTATCGAGCCTAAGACAAAAGCAGGACAGGGCAAACTTGGTGAGGCTCTTGCAAAACTTGCAGAAGAGGATCCGACCTTCCGTGCACATACAGATCAGGAAACAGGACAGACCATTATCGCTGGTATGGGTGAGCTTCATCTGGATATCATCGTTGACCGTCTCCTTCGTGAATTCAAGGTAGAGGCTAACGTAGGTGCTCCTCAGGTTGCTTACAAAGAGACAATCACCAAGGCTGTTGATGTAGACAGCAAGTATGCAAAACAGTCTGGTGGTCGTGGACAGTATGGTCACTGTAAAGTTAAATTCGAGCCTATGGATGCCAACGGCGAAGAACTGTACAAGTTCGAGTCTACTGTTGTCGGCGGTGCTATTCCGAAGGAATATATCCCGGCTGTAGGAGAAGGTATCGAAGAGGCTATGAAGGCTGGTATCCTTGGTGGATATCCGGTTGTTGGTGTACATGCAAATGTATACGATGGATCTTATCATGAAGTCGATTCTTCTGAGATGGCATTCCACATTGCAGGTTCTCTTGCATTCAAGGATGCTATGCAGAAGGCAGCTCCAATCCTTCTTGAGCCTATCATGAAGGTTGAAGTAACCACACCAGAGGATTACATGGGTGATGTTATCGGTGATATCAACTCCCGTCGTGGTCGTATCGAAGGTATGGATGATATCGGCGGAGGTAAGATGATCCGTGGATATGTTCCGCTTTCCGAAATGTTCGGATATGCAACAGATCTTCGTTCCAGAACTCAGGGACGTGGTAACTACTCCATGTTCTTCGAGAAATACGAGCCAGTTCCAAAGAGTGTTCAGGAAAAAGTTCTGGCAAAGAAAGACTGATTTAACTACAGGCTGAATCAGGATTTCACATGAAACAATAAAAAGCTTGCAAATATCCTTGATTTGCAATATAATCAAGGATAGCAAGTTTAAAATCGATATGGCGCTCTATTTTTATAGAGAATGAGCCAACTAATCAAGGAGGACATTTTAAAATGGCAAAGGCTAAGTTTGAGAGAACAAAACCGCATTGTAACATTGGTACCATTGGACACGTTGACCATGGTAAAACAACTTTAACAGCAGCTATCACAAAAGTTCTGGCTGAAAGAGTTCCAGGAAACACAGTTGAAAACTTCGAAGATATCGATAAAGCTCCAGAAGAAAGAGAGCGTGGTATCACAATTTCTACAGCACATGTTGAGTATCAGACAGAGCATAGACATTATGCACACGTTGACTGCCCAGGACATGCTGACTACGTTAAGAACATGATCACTGGTGCAGCTCAGATGGATGGTGCTATCCTTGTTGTAGCAGCTACCGATGGTGTTATGGCTCAGACTAAAGAGCACGTTCTTCTTGCTCGTCAGGTTGGTGTTCCTTACATCGTTGTATTCATGAACAAATGTGATATGGTTGACGATGAAGAGCTTCTTGAGCTGGTTGAGATGGAGATTCGTGAGCTTCTTTCCGAGTATGACTTCCCAGGAGATGATATCCCGGTAATCAGAGGATCTGCTCTTAAAGCTCTTGAGGATCCGAGCAGCGAGTGGGGCGATAAGATCATGGAGCTTATGGATGCAGTAGATAGCTACATTCCAGACCCACAGCGTGACACAGATAAACCATTCGTTATGCCTGTAGAGGATGTATTCTCTATCACAGGACGTGGAACAGTTGCTACTGGTAGAGTAGAGGCTGGTGTTCTTCACGTATCTGATGAGGTTGAGATCGTTGGTATCAAAGAAGAGACTCGTAAAGTTGTTGTAACTGGTATCGAGATGTTCCGTAAATTACTGGATGAGGCTCAGGCTGGTGATAACATCGGTGCACTTCTTCGTGGTGTTCAGAGAAACGAGATCGAGCGTGGACAGGTTCTTGCTAAACCAGGAACAATCACATGCCATACAAAATTCACAGCTCAGGTTTACGTTCTGACTAAAGACGAGGGTGGTCGTCATACACCATTCTTCAACAACTATCGTCCACAGTTCTACTTCAGAACAACAGACGTTACAGGTGTTATCAACCTTCCAGAAGGAACAGAGATGTGCATGCCTGGAGATAACATCGAGATGACAATCGAACTGATCCACCCAATCGCTATGAGCCAGGGTCTTACTTTCGCTATCCGTGAAGGTGGACGTACTGTAGGATCAGGACGTGTTGCTACAATCATCGAGTAATTATAACTTGATATAAATTGAGTGTCAGGAGTACACTCTGTGTCCAAACGTAAGATACCCCAGAAACCTTGTGTTTCTGGGGTTTTTCTGTACTCTAAGAAAAGAATTATTCGTAAATTTATCAGATTTGCAATAGTGAAACATTTATCAGCAAGATGAAATACAGATAAATTTATAATTGAAAAATAAGACCAGCGGTGCCAAAACGGTGCCAAAAAGAAACTCCTGCGAATGTTTGCTATTCACAGGAGTAATTTTTTTACCAGCCTTTGATCTGTTTGATCTGTTCAGCACGTTCCGGATCACGATGATA
>OBLO01001176.1_pt1 | contig 23480 bp, 28 predicted proteins | sample 1519401 | NCBI WGS metagenome assembly OBLO01 (sample SAMEA2602897, study PRJEB22501) | metagenome | reverse complement strand
GCGACCACCGAGATCTACACTCTTTCCCTACACGACGCTCTTCCGATCTAGACGATGCCGGATCTGTCCAATCTCAGCTATCAGACAGCCCGCGACCGCATGGCCGCACTGGGGCTGTATATCAAGACCAGCAGTTCGATCACGGATACCGCGGCGCAGGTCATCTCCGGCCAGAGCGTCGCCGCCGGCACCCAGATCGATCACGGTACGGTCGTGGAGGTCACGCTCGTGACCAGCGATTCGGGCATGCTGGGCCGATACTGACGAACAACGGAGGTACGTTTATGAAACTCAAGCGACTGCTGTCCGTTCTGGACGTGTGCGAATGCACCGCCGATCCGGAACTGGACATCCGGGATATCAGCTTTGACTCGCGCACCACGCAGCCCGGCGACCTGTTCGCCGCCGTCTGCGGGTATGAGTCCGACGGGCACCGGTTCATCGGCGCGGCCGCCGAGCGCGGTGCGGCCGTCGTGCTCTGCCAGCGAAAGCCAGAGGTCGAGATACCGTATATCCTCGTGGCCGACAGCCGCCTTGCGCTCTCGCGCATCTGCTGCGAATTTTTCGATAACCCGTCGCGTGAGCTGACCATGATCGGTGTGACCGGCACGAACGGCAAGACCACCGTCACCACGCTCATCAAGCATATGCTCGAGCAGTGCCTGCACACGAAGGTCGGTCTCATCGGCACGAACGCGAACGTCATCGGCGACGAGGTGCTGCACACCGAGCACACCACGCCCGACGCCTATGAGCTGCAAAAGCTCCTGCGCCGAATGGTCGACGCCGGCTGCACGCACGCGGTCATGGAGGTGTCGTCGCACTCGCTCGTGCTGCACCGCGTGGAGGGCATCCGCTTCCGGGTGGGCATCTTCACGAACCTGTCGCAGGACCATCTGGACTTTCACAAGACCATGGAGGCGTATGCCGCGGCCAAGGCGCAGCTGTTTGCGCAGAGTGACGTCGGCATCGTCAACGCGGACGACGATTGGGCGCACGTCATGCTCGAGCACGCCAAATGCCCGATGCACACCTATTCCGCCAAACGCAACGACGCCGACCTCGTGGCCAGGACATCCGCCTGAGCGCGTCGGGCGTGCGCTTTGTCGCCATGCACGGCGATGCGATCGCGCGCATGCGCCTCGGCATCCCCGGCATGTTCTCGGTCTACAACGCGCTGAGCGTCATTGCCTGCGCCTGCGCGCTCGGCATTTCGCTCGACGACTGCGCCGCCGCGCTCGACACGGCAAAGCCCGTCAAGGGCCGCGCCGAGGTGCTCGAGACCGACGGGGATTACGCCATCCTCATCGACTACGCCGTCACGCCCGACGCCATCGACAACATCCTCACGACGGTGCGCGAGTTCGCACCCGCGCGGCTCGTGTTCCTCTTTGGCTGCGGCGGCGACCGGGACCGCGGCAAGCGTCCGAAGATGGGCCGCATCGCGGGCCAGAAGGCGGATTTCGTCATCGTCACGAGCGACAATCCGCGCACGGAAGACCCGGAGGCGATCATCGCCGATATCCTTCCCGGTCTCAAGGAGACGCACACGCCCTATGTCGTGCGGCCCGACCGGCGCGAGGCCATCGCCTACGCGATCGAGAATCACTGCCCCGGCGATGTCATCATCCTCTGCGGCAAGGGCCATGAGGATTACCAGATCATCGGCAAGACGAAAGTGCACATGGACGAGCGCGAGATCGTCGCCGAAATACTCGAGAAGAGGAAGAGAGAGAAATGACACTGAAGCTGATACTGGCGTTCGTCATCGCGTTTGCGGTGTCGGCCGTCGTCGGATTTTTCCTGGTCCCGTATCTCAGACGCATCAAGGCGGGCCAGAGCATCAAGGAAAACGGCCCCACGTGGCACATGTCCAAGCAGGGCACGCCCACCATGGGCGGGCTGATGTTCATCGCCGCGATCGCGGTCGTGTGCCTGTCGGTCGGCTTTGAGTGCATGGCCGAGGGCGAATACGGCCACCTGTTTTGTCTGGCGTTCGCGCTCGTGTTCGGCGCGATCGGTTTTCTGGACGACTATGAAAAGCTCCGGAAAAAGCAGAATCTCGGCCTGACGGCCGGCAAGAAGCTGCTGCTGCAGCTGGCGGCGGCCGTGGCGTTCATTTTCCTCATGCGCCGCTTCGGCTATGTCGCGCTCGACAGCCTGTACATCCCGTTCTGGAACAAGACGGTGCCGGTCTCCGAGCCGCTGTATGTCATCTTCGCGGCCTTCGTTATCGTCGGAACGGTCAACTCCGTGAACCTCACCGACGGTGTGGACGGCCTCGCCGCGAGCACGACGATGCCGGTGTGCATCTTCTTCGCCGTCATCTCCATGCTCTGGGGCGAGCGGTTTTTGTCCCTCGGCGTGTTTGCCTCCGGCATTGCCGGCGGCCTGCTGGGCTTTTTGATCTATAACTTCCACCCGGCGAAGGTGTTCATGGGCGACACGGGTTCGCTCTTTCTCGGCGGCGCGGTCGCGGCGCTGGCCTTTGCCTACGACATGCCGCTCATCCTTGTGACGCTCGGCATCATGTACATCATCGAGGCGCTGTCGGATATCATCCAAGTCGGCTACTTCAAGCTCACGCACGGCAAGCGCGTGTTCAAAATGTCCCCGTTCCACCACCATCTTGAGATGGGCGGCTGGACGGGCCACAAGTGGAAGGAAACGCAGATCGTGGCGCTGTTTGCCGGCGTGACGGTGCTGTTTGCAGTTTTGTCGTTCATCGGCGTGTTCCACCGCTTCGGCGTGTGGGGCGCGCGCCGCGGTGCAGGGAGGTGCTTATATGAATATTTCCGATCTGAGACTTCCCGCGCGCCAGGCGAAAGCGCCCGCCGGGCCGAAGCGCGGCAGCTTCGACCTGCCGTTTTTCGTGCTCACGCTGCTGCTGCTGACGATCGGCGTCATCATGGTGCTCTCGTCGAGCTTCGCCCGCGCGTATGCGCAGGGCAAGTCGCCGACGTATTACTTCGTGCGCCAGGCGGCCTTTGCCGTGGCCGGCGTTGTGGCCATGATCTTGCTGTCCAAAGTGCGCATGGCGACCTACCGCCGTCTGTCGCTGCTGGTGCTGGGCGTGAGCATCTTCCTGCTTGCCATCGTCTGGATCCCGCACATCGGCACTCGCGTCAACGGTGCGCGCCGTTGGCTGAGCCTCGGCTTCACGACGTTTCAGCCGTCGGAGATCGCAAAGATCGCGGTCGTGCTGTTTTTCTCCAGCATGATCTGCACCTATAAAGAGCAGATGCAGACGTTCCGCTACGGTGTCGTGCCGTTCATGGTCGTCACGGTCATCATCGTCGGCCTGCTGATGCTCGAGCCGCATCTGTCGGCGTCCATCATCATCATGGCGCTTGCGATCGTGATGATGTTTGTCGGCGGCATCAAGCTCTCGTACCTGCTCGTCGGCATGGGCAGCGCGGGCGCGCTGCTGCTCATCGCAAGCAAATTCGTGCCCTATGTGCACAAGCGCATCGTGTCCTGGCGCGACCCGTTTGCCGATACGAGCGCGGCCGGCTATCAGATCGTGCAGTCGCTGTATTCCATCGGCTCGGGCGGCTTTCTCGGGCTCGGCCTCGGCCAGAGCCGGCAGAAGTACCTCTATCTGCCCGAGGAGCACAATGACTATATCTTTTCCATCGTCTGCGAGGAGCTCGGCTATGTCGGCGCCATTGCGATCCTGATCCTGTTTGCGCTGCTCATCTGCCGCGGCTACTGGATCGCCGCGCACTCGCCCGACCGCTACAGCTTCCTCGTCGGCATCGGCATCACGACGCTGCTGTCGATCCAGGTGTTTTTGAACATCGCAGTCGTCACGAACCTCATCCCCTGCACGGGCATCTCGCTGCCGTTTTTCAGCTACGGCGGCACGGCGCTGCTCATGCAGCTCGGGGAGATGGGCATCATCCTGAGCATCTCGCGCGACATTCCGACGAAAAAAGCGCGCTAGTTTCTGACTTTGAAGTGTATATCCGGCAGCCCGCGGCGGCCTTCGGCGCGGACTGCCCGATTTCCGTTTTTGATCCTGGGAGGCATTGCTATGAATTTTCTCTTTACCTGCGGCGGCACCGCAGGCCACATCAACCCCGCGCTCGCGGTCGCTGGCATCCTGCGCGACCGGATGCCCGACTGCGGCATCCTCTTCGTCGGCGCCAACGGCAAGATGGAGACCGACCTCGTCCCGCGCGCGGGCTACGACATCGTGACCATTGAGGTCACGAACATCCACCGCAGCCTCAAGCCGTCGGAGATCGCGTACAACTTCCGCTCGCTGCACAACGCGCGGCAGGCGACGAAGGACGCGCGCAAGATCATCGAGGACTTTCAGCCTGACGTCGCCATCGGCACCGGCGGCTATGTCTGCTACCCCGTGCTCAAGGCGGCGGCGCAGCTCGGTATCCCCACCGTCGTGCATGAATCCAACGCCGTGCCCGGCCTGACGACGAAGATGCTTGCCGGCGCGGTCGACCGCATCCTCGTCGGCTTCGAGGAGAGCAAGCAGCACTACAGCGAGCAGGAAAAGGTCGTCGTCACCGGCACGCCGGTGCGCGGCGCGTTCACGGCCTGCTCCAAGGCGGAGGCCAAGCGCCAGCTCGGGCTCGACCCGGACAGGCCGCTGGTCGTGTCGGTCTGGGGCTCGCTCGGCGCGTCGTACATGAACGAGGTCATGACGGCGTTCATCACGCGCGCCGCCGTCACGGACGCGCCGTTTGCGCTCATCCACTCGGCCGGGCGCAACGGCTATGAGAAGATGCACGCGGCCCTGCTCGAAAAGTGCCCGGCCGATCTCGCCGCGCACGGCATGGACGTGCGGCCGTATATTTATGACATGCCGCTCGTCATGGACGCGGCCGATCTCGTGCTCTGCCGCGCGGGCGCGTCCACGCTCGCGGAGCTCTCGTGCATCGGCAAGCCCGCGATCCTCATCCCGTCGCCGAACGTCACGAACAACCATCAGGAGCGCAACGCGCGCGTGCTCGAGCACGCCGGCGGGGCGAAGGTGCTGCTCGAGGGCGCGTTCACGGCGGACGATCTGTATAACCTCGTCAGCGACCTGCTCGCCGACCCCGCGCAGCTTGCGCAGATGGCGCAGAACATGAAATCCGCCGGCGTTGCCGACGCCGCCGAGCGCATTGCCGATCTGGTGCTGAAACTGGCCGACCGGCACGCAAAATGACAATCTCGCGTTTCTCTGCATAGGATGGCATGAATTTGCTGTGCGGAGGAAAGATTATGAGCATATGGCACATTTACGGCGGAAACAGAATGACCGGGAGCACCCAGGTGCAGGGCGCCAAGAATGCGGTGCTGCCGATCATGGCGGCATCCGTGCTCGCCGGCAGTGAGACGGTTCTGCACAACGTGCCCGACCTGAAGGACGTGACGATCACGCTGCGCATCCTGCGCCATCTCGGCTGCACGGCGGAGCGCGACGGGGACACGGTGCGCATTGATTCCCGCGGCATGAACCGCGACTTCATCCCGCACGATCTCATGCGGGAGCTGCGCTCCTCGGTCATTTTTCTCGGCGCGATCCTCACGCGCTTCGGAACGGCGAGCCTGTCCATGCCGGGCGGGTGCGAGCTCGGCCCGCGGCCGGTGAACCTGCACCTCGACGCGCTGCGCGCGCTCGGCGCGGAGGTCACGGAGCGCGGCGGAGACATCGTCTGCTGCGCGCACGATCTGAAGGGGCGGCGCATCCTGCTGCCGTTTCCGAGCGTCGGCGCGACGGAAAACGCCATGCTGGCCGCCTGCGCGGCGGCGGGGGAGACGGTCATCTGCAACGCCGCGCGCGAGCCGGAGATCCTCGACCTGCAGTGCTACCTGCGCAAGCTGGGCGCGCGCATTTCCGGCGCCGGCACGTCGACGGTCACGGTCAGCGGCTTCCGACCGCAGCCGTTTGTGGAGCACACGATCATGCCGGACCGCATCGTCGCGGCGACGATTTTGTGTGCCGGCGCCGCCTGCGGCGGCGATGGGGAGCTGCAGGGCGTAGATCCGGACTATTTTTGGCCCGTTCTGGCCTCGCTTTCGGAGGTTGGGTGTGCTATAAAAAAACCGGCGCCCCCCGTGCGCTTGACTCCGACCGGGCGGCTCCCCGCGCCGCGGCCGGTCGTCACGCAGCCGTATCCGGGCTTTCCCACGGATGCGCAGCCGCCGCTCATGGCTGCCTGCCTGAAGGCGAAGGGCACCACGGTGTTCACTGAAAACATCTTCACCAACCGTTATCGTCATGCCGAGGAGTTCCGGCGTCTGGGCGCAGCCGTCAGCATCGAGGGGCGCGTGGCCTATGTCACCGGCGTCGACCGGCTCACCGGCGCGCCGCTCACATCGAGCGACCTGCGCGGCGGCGCGGCCATGATCGTGGCCGGCCTCTCCGCCGAGGGCGAGACCGAGATCCTCGACAACGGCTATATCAACCGCGGCTACGACCGCTTCGATGCGTGCCTGTCGGCGCTTGGGGCCGATGTGCGCTGCGCGGCGCCGCGGTGAAAGGAATCACCTGCCTATGAAACAATCGAAGCAGCCCGGGCCGCGCCGCGCGCGCCGGCCCCGCCGCCCATCCGGCGGCCGGGGCAGGTCGCTGCTGCAGCCGCTGATCTTTCTGCTGATCTGCGCGGCGCTCGTCCTGGGCATGAGCGTATTTTTCCGTGTTGCAAAGATCGAGGTCGTGGGCAACTCTATCTACACGGCCGAGGAGGTCGTCGAGGCCTCCGGCATCGGCACGGGCGACAATCTGTTTTTCATCAACCGTTTCTCGGCTGCCAGCCGCATCTTCAGCAAGCTCCCGTATGTGGACAAAGCGAAGGTCACGCGCGCGCTGCCCAACCGCGTCACCATCACGATCCAGGAGAGCAGCGCCATGGCCTATGTTCAGGCGGATGGCGGTTACTGGGTTTTGGACCAGAACTGCAAGCTGCTCAAATCCGTCACGGAGAGCGAGCTGACCGGCCTTGCCCGGGTCGACGGCATTACGCCGGTCGAGCCGAAGGTCGGCGAGGTGCTCAACGCCGGTGAGGCCGATGCGCCGAAGGTCACGTATCTGGCGGCGATCCTCGGCCAACTGCTCACGCGCGACATGGCGTCCAAGGTCACGGTCATCGACCTGTCGGATGCGTCCAACCCCGGCTTCACCTATGACGGACGATTCACGGTGCGCCTCGGCGCGAATGAAAATGTCGAGTACAAATTCGGTATGCTGCAAAGTGCGGTCTCCCAGCTCACGGCCAGCGATGCCGGCACCATCGACCTGTCGATCGACAAACGCGCACATTTCAGCCCCGGCTGATTGTTCACAAAAAAAGATTGACCTGATAAGGAAAACGATATAAAATGGGAAAGAATAAGAACAAACAGAAGCGCAACCCGCCAAAAAACGGCTTCCAGAGCGCGCATGCGCCGGCCGCCGATACAAATAGAAACAACAGGGAGGAACCGAATATGTCCTTTGCTACCGAGTCCGGTCCGGAAAATGTCGTCACCATCAAGGTCGTTGGCGTCGGCGGGGCCGGCAACAACGTCGTAAACCGCATGGTTAGGTCCGGCACTCAGGGAATTGAGTACGTGGCTGTCAATACAGATAAGCAGGCTCTGGCCGTTTCGAGCGCGGATCAGAAGATCCAGATCGGCGAGAAGCTGACCCATGGTCAGGGCGCCGGCAGCGATCCTGACGTCGGCAAGCGCAGCGCCGAGGAGAGCCGCAACAACATCGCCAAGAGCCTGGAGAATGCGGACATGGTCTTCATCACCGCCGGCATGGGCGGCGGCACCGGCACGGGCGCAGCGCCCACGATCGCGGACATCGCCCGCGAGGCCGGCATCCTGACCGTCGGCGTCGTCACCAAGCCCTTCAAGTTCGAGGGCAAGCGCCGCATGGATCAGGCCATGGTCGGCATCAACGAGCTGCTGGGCAAGGTCGACTCCCTGCTCATCATCCCGAACGACCGGCTGAAGTTCGCCACCGACCAGAAGGTCACGCTGGCCAACGCCTTCGAGATCGCGGACGATGTCCTGCGTCAGGCCGTCGTGAGCATCTCGGACCTCATTAAGAACACCGGCTTCATCAACCTCGACTTTGCGGACGTCACCTGCGTCATGAAGGACGCCGGCTTCGCCCACATGGGCGTCGGCCGCGCCGCCGGCAAGGGCAAGGCGGAGGACGCCGCCCGCATGGCCGTGGCCAGCCCCCTCATGGAGACGTCCATCAACGGTGCGCGCGGCGTGCTCATCAACATCACCGGCTCTGAGGATATGGGCCTGGAGGATGTCGATGCGGCCGCACGCCTGGTCAGGGAGGCGGCGCCCCGGGACCCCAACTCCGTTTTGGGTGCGAGCTCCGCCCCCGCCCTCGACGCGGAGATCCGCGTCTCCGTCATTGCCACCGGCTTGGAGGGGCCGGGCAAGGCGCAGGCCGGGCGGGCTGCCGCCGCTCCGGCGCAGGCCCCCGCTGCCGGCCTCTACACGGCCGCGGCGACCGCTGCCAAGGCTGCTGCTCCGGCTGCGGCCCCGGCCGCTCCGGCGACGCCGGCTCCGGCCGCTGCCCCGGCTGCGGACGCTGCCGCGCCCGCGGAGGAAGATCCGTTCGACAGCATCTTCAAGATCTTCAATTCCAAGTAATTCGACATTTTTTGACCAAAACCGCCTTCGCTCCTGTGAAGGCGGTTTTTGCATTCCAACGGAGGAGGCAGCCGCTTGAAAAACTGGCGCATTACCCGCGTTCTGATGTCCATGGCGGACACATTTCTCGCCCGGCGCGTGACGCGCTCGGCGGCCGAGCTCGCCTACTGCATGGTCATGGCGCTGTTCCCGGCCATCATCTGCATATACGATCTGCTCGCGCTCATCCTGCGCGACCCGGCCGCCGTGCTGCGCATCGTCGAGACGCTCGTGCTCCCGCGCGAGACGCAGGCGCTCGTATCGGACTTTCTGACTTACGTGTCCGGCAACACGAGCGAGGTCATGTTCTTTGCCGCGCTGCTGGTCATGATCACGAGCGCGTCGGCCGCTTTCCGCGCCATGGCCGCCATCGTCGGCGAAATCCACGGCGGCAAACGCTTCGGCATCGTGCGCAGCACGATCGTGAGCGTGGCCTTTTCCGTGGCGTTTCTGCTGGTGCTGTACCTGTGCATCCTGCTCATGCTGACCGGCAAGCACTTTCTGCTCTGGCTCGATGCGCTGCTGCCGCATGTGAGCATCGTCTGGTCATGGACGTGGCTGCGGTTTTTGATCCTGTTTGCCATTCTGCTGATGATGATCCTGATCCTCTACCGGCTCACCACGCCGCGCCGGCCGCAGCACCGGGTGCTGCCGGGGGCGGTGTTTTCCGCCGTGGCGATCGTGTGCATGAGCATCCTGCTGTCGTGGCTGATCGGCAACAGCACAAAGTATTCCCTCGTGTACGGATCGCTCGCTTCGGCCGTGATCCTGCTGTTCTGGTTTCAGGCGTTCGGACTGCTGCTGATCCTTGGCGTGCTGCTCAACCATGCGCTTGAGGTGACTGCGGAACAAGAACCGTAGATGTGCCTGCTTCCTTAGAAAAGTTTGGAATCTTCCTTTACAAACTGACAATTTTCACGTATGATAATTGGTTAAGAAGAGTTTGTGAGCCGAAGACGGCTTTTGCGCCGAAAAATTGATCGAATTCAGATTTTTTTGCAATAAAATTCGTTTTCAGGCATTATTCTCATGTGGGGTAATTCTATGCAAAATGATGATATGCACAGCGCCGGTTCGTGCATGGCCAGCGGCCAGCCGCCGGATGATGCGCTCATACTGCGCATCGCGCAGGGGGATACTGCTGCACTGGAAGTGCTGTATCGCCAGACGTCTTCCTCCATTTACGGCTTCGCGCTGTCCATCCTTCGGGATCCTGTGGCGGCAGAGGACGTGATGCAGGACACGTTTGTGAGCGTGATGCAGTCGGCGCCGGGCTATCAGCCGTCGGGCAAACCGATGGCGTGGCTGCTGACGATCGCGCGCAATCTGGCGTTGATGCGCCTGCGCAGGGCAGAAAGTAAGAACCTGTCCTTTGATGAGCTGTTTCATGTGGAGGATACGCATGACGCTTATCAGACGACGGAAAACCATATGGTGCTTGAAAAAGTGCTGCATACGCTCACGGACGGCGAGCGGCAGATCGTGATGCTGCACGCGCTGTCCGGACTCAAGCACAGAGAAATTGCCGACCTGCTGGGTATCCCGCAGGCAACCGCTATTTCACGCTATAACCGCGCGCTGGTAAAGCTGCGCAATTCGATGGGAGGTGACGATCTTGACCGATAAGGAATTGCTGGAACGGCTGCGGGCTGAGGTCGCCGCCGTAACGCCGGATTGCTGGGGCGGCATCCTTGCGCGCGTCCAGTCTCCGGCGCAGCAGCCGGAGGAAGCGCCGGTCGTCCCGATGCCGGAGCGCAAGCGCCGCAGTGCCTGGCGGGGCTGGGTCGCCGCAGCGGCAGTGTTTTTCCTGGTCATCCTCGGCGGCGGGCTGTATGCTACGCAGGTGCCCGGCGGCGTCGCCACGCTCGATGCCAACCCCAGCATCGAGCTGACGGTCAATAAGCTCGGCCGCGTCCTGTCTGCCCGTGCGTGCAATCCGGACGCACAGCTTGTGCTCGACGGTCTGGAGCTGCGCAACCAGTCCCTGCAGACGGCGGCGGACGCGATCGTCGCCAATATGCAGGCGGACGGCTATGTCTCGGCGGATGCGAATTCGATCCTTGTGACGGTCGAGGCCGGCAAGGGCGATGCGCGCTTGTGCGGCCGGCTGGCGGACGCTGTGGAAAGCGCCCAGACGGACTGCGGCATGGAGTCGGCGGTCCTTGCACAGGTGCTCGAGGACGATCCTGCGCTGGAGGCGTATGCCTCTGCCGTGGGCGTCAGCGCCGGCAAGGCAATGCTGATCCGGCAGATCAGCGCCCAGGTGCAGGATCTGACCGGCAGCGAGCTGGTCGGCCTGCCGATCAATGATCTGAACATTCTGGCGGCGTCCAACCAGGTGGAGCTTTCCGGTTTCGAATCCATCGGCGCTGCCAGCACCGGCGTATATGTTCCGTATGACAAGGCGCTGCAGGCGGCGCTTACGTGCTGCGGCCTGACTACGGATGACGTGACCAGCGCGAGTATGCGCTTTACGCTCATTGACGGCGAGATGGTCATGGAGTTCGTGCTCTCGGACGGCGAGCGGCACTATGTGTGCAGCGTCGATGCCGAAACGACTGAGGTCTGCCGCCTGACGGGTGATGAGCCGAAGCGGCCGGAAGAGACGGAGATCGTTCCGGTCTCGCCGGTAGTGCGGCCGAATTCGCCCGTGACGCCGGCGCCGACTCCGACGCCCACCCCGACGCCGGAGCCGGCACCGAAACCGACTCCGACTCCGACGCCTGCCCCGACGCCGACGCCGACGCCGACGCCGCCCGTCGGCCCGGTCACGCAGGAGCAGGCGCTGAAGATCGCCATTGCGGCGGCCGGTATCTCGGAGAGCGACCTGGCCGCGTGGGATGTTCAGCTCGACGAGAGTGGTGCGCAGCCGGTCTACCGCGTGACGCTTACGACGGTGTACTACTTCCACCCCCGCTACGTCGTGGCTGTCGATCAGCAGACCGGAACGGTGCTCTCGGTGGAACGGTCCGCATAATTCAAGCAACGAAAAGGACGCCCGGTCGGGCGTCCTTTTTTGCTGCGCGCAGATATGGCGCATCCCTCTGCCGGTGGGGCAGAGGGATGCACGACTTCAGTTCATGAATTTTTCGATCGCCTGATTCAGCTCGTCGATGGCCTGCTGGTCGCCGGTCTCCACAGCGTCGGCCAGACAGTGGTCGATGTGATCCTTCAGGATAATCTTTGCTGTGTTGTTGAGCGCCGAGCGCACGGCTGCGAGCTGGATGAGCACCTCGGCACAGTCGCGTCCGTCCTCTACCATGCGCTTGACCGACTCCAGATGGCCGATCGCGCGGGCCAGCCGGTTGATGACCGCCTTGGTCTGCGTGTGGGTGTGCGGGTGCGCGTGGGTGTGCCCCTCGCCGCCGTGGCAGTGGGTGATGACGTTGCCGTGCTCGTCCACGTGCGTGTGCACCATCGTGTTGGGATCCTGTTCCGCCATGGTATCATCTCCTGTCATTTCGCCGCAATTTTACCGTGTTTTGCGCCGCTTGTCAATGCGCAGCCTCAGTAACCGTCGGCCTGCAGCGCGGCGCGCAGCTTTTCGATGGCCTTTTTCTCGATGCGTGAGACGTATGACCGGCTGATGCCGCAGCGCTGCGCGGTCTCGCGCTGCGTCAACGCCTCGCCGCCGCCGATGGCATAGCGCAGGCGGATGATCTCCGCTTCACGCGCATCGAGCACTTCGCCGATGCAGCGCCGCAGCGCCCGGCTGACCTCGTCCGCCTGGAGGTGTTCGTCCATGTCGTCGTCCTCGGACAGGATGTCGATCAGCGACAGGTTGTTGCCGTCGCCGTCCGTGTCGAGCACGTCCGAGAGCAGCATTTCCGACGCATTCTTGCGCGTGCTGCGAAAATACATCAGGATCTCGTTTTCGGCGCACTTGCTGGCGTACGTCGCCAGACGCACGCCCTTGTCGGGCCGGTAGGTGTTGATGCCCTTGATGAGCCCGATCGTGCCGATCGAGATCAGGTCGTCCGTGTCGTCATAGTGCGTGTAGTATTTTTTGATGATGTGCGCCACCAGCCGCAGGTTGCGCTCAATGAGCACGTTGCGCGCCTCCAGATCGCCCTGCAGCCAGGCGTCGAGATATTTGCGCTCCTCGGCCTCGCTCAGCGGACGCGGGAACGAGCCGCCGGGCGTCAGGCGCAGCATCAGAAATGCACTGCTCATCATCAGCATCAGGGTACTGTACAGCATTTTCAGCCCTCCGTTTCTGCCTGTGGCCATTCTATTCGGCGGCTGCAAGTACACTTGCCTGCCACACAATTTTCCGGATGTGCGCAAATGTTACACAACAAAGCGTTGATTACTGAATAAAAAATGACGGCGCGACGAAGAAAATCATACGTTATACTTGACAAAATGCCCAAAAAGCGTTAATCTTTGAACAGAAGGCCATTCCGGATTGAAAAATGGCCGGTGTGCTCAAAATTGAAAGGAGAACATATCATGGATTACAAAACTCTGAGTGTGAAGACGTTTATCGAGGACATGAACGGCAAAGAGATCATGATGAAGACGGTTCCGTCCCTGACCAAGTATCCCCTGAAGCTCTTCTACAAGAAGACCGTCGGCGACATCGTCAATCTCGTTCGCAGCAAGAAGCTCGTTCCGGAAGATGCCATCCAGGCTTTCATCAAGGACGTCGAGGCGCTCTAAGTTATCTCATATGCAACAGATCCCCTGCCAGCCGGCAGGGGATCGTTTTTGCCTGCCCGGTTTACATAACTCTTATTTTTGCGCTGAAACGCAAAAAACCGGATTGACAATCAGTTCAACTTGTGATACAAAGTAAGAAAAGTAATACAATTCTTACAGGAGGCGGATCGCATGGAGACCATGCAGGACAAATTCATGACCACGGTGCGCATCGGCCCAAAGGGGCAGATCGTGATCCCGAAGGAGGTGCGCGCGATGTTTGGGCTCGCGCCGGGGGACTCGCTCATCCTGCTGGCAGACCGCGAGCGCGGCATCGCGCTGCAGAGCAGCAGCTACTACGATTCGTTCGTGCGCGCGGTGTTCGATCAGGGCGCGCAGGCGGCCGCGCCGGATGTGCCCGAGGCCGAGACGAAGGTGTTTGCCTCCGCGCTGGAGCGGGAGCTGAAGAAGGGGGACGGCAAGTGAACATTCTGGAAGTGGAGGGCCTGTGCAAGGCCTATCCGGCGTTTGCGCTGCGCGATGTGTCGTTCGCAGTCGAGCCGGGGACGATCATGGGCTTCATCGGCCGCAACGGCGCCGGCAAAAGCACGACCATCAAGTCCATGCTCAACCTCGTGCACCCGGACAGCGGCCGCGTGACCATGTTCGGGCAGGATTTTTACGCCAACGAGCCGGCCTGCAAGCAGCAGCTCGGCGTGGTGCTCGGCGGTGTGGATTTTTACCCGAATAAGAAGCTGCGCAGCATCACGAACGTGACGCGGACGTTTTACGACCGCTGGGACGAGGACAAATACCGGCACTATCTGCAGCTGTTCGCGCTCGACGAGACGAAGAAGGTCTCGCAGCTCTCGTCCGGCATGCGCGTGAAGTATATGCTCGCGCTTGCGCTCTCGCACGATGCGCGCCTGCTCATCCTTGACGAGCCGACGAGCGGACTTGACCCCGTGTCGCGCGACGAGCTCATGGAGCTGTTTCGCGGCGTGGTCAAAAGCGGCGAGCGCAGCATCCTGTTTTCGACGCATATCACGTCCGATCTCGAAAAGTGCGCCTCGCACATCACGATGATTAAGGATGGGCAGATCCTGTGCAGCGACACGCGCGACGGGTTTCTCGCGCGCTATCGCGCGCAGTTCGGAGACGGGCAGATGTCGCTCGAGGACATTCTTGTGCGCGTGGAAAGGAGAAGCTATGACAGCGAAGATTTTCTCTAAGGATCTGCGCCTTGCAGCGCACCCGATGATGTACGTGTTCGCGCTCTTCGGCGTCATGCTCATCATCCCGAACTATCCGTACACGGTTGTATTTTTCTACGGCCTGCTCGGCATTTTCTTTACGTTTCTCAACGGCCGCGAGAACAAGGACGTCTATTACTGCGCCGTGCTGCCGGTCACGAAGCGTGACCAGGTGCGCGCCCGCGCCTGGCTCGTCGTGGCGGTGGAGCTGGCGGAGCTCGTGATCGCGGTCCCGTTTGCGTTCCTCTCCGCGCGCATCAATCCCAACGGCACGAACCTCGCCGGCATCGACGCAAACGTCGCGCTCTTCGGCTGCGTGCTGCTGATCTACGGCGTGTTCAACGTTGTGTTCCTGCCCGTGTTTTATAAGACAGCCATCCGCGCCGGGCGAGCGTTTCTGCTCGCGGTCATCCCGATGACGGTGCTCATGGTGCTCGTCGAGGCGCTGTCCCATTTTCCGGCCGTCGGGCCGTATCTCGATGCGACCGACGCGGCCGGTCAGGTGCGGCAGCTGCTGGTACTGGCCGTGGGGCTGGCGGCGTTTGCGCTGCTGTCGTGGCTGGCATACCGGAAGGCGGCCAAAAATTACGAGCGGGTCGATCTGTGACGGGGGACTTGCCGGAACGCGAAAAATATGCTATCCTGAAAAGCAACTCGTGTGAGCTGCTTTTCATTTTTTCGTCCGGGAGGGATCTGCATGAAGAACAAACGTCTCTGGCTGTCGGTGACGCTGACGGTGCTGGTCGTCGTGTGCGCCATGCTCATTCTCTCGCGTGTCAACGAGGCGCGCAGCAACGCCGCGCCCGCCGCGCCGACGGATCTTATTCTCCCGCCGGACATCCAGACGACGGCGCAGCCCGATACGAAGAAGTATGACGACCTGCCGGATGTGGATATTTCCTCCTGGGAGTATCTCATTGCGAGTCAGGCGCATAATATCAGCGACTATGTTCCGGATGTGAGCAAGATCAGCGGCTCACAGTCCACGTTCGATTCCCGCGCCGTCGACGCGCTCAATGCGCTGCTCAAAGCGGCCAGGGACGCCGGCTGGAGTCCGTATATCTACTGCGCCTACCGTCCGTACCTGACGCAGGAGCAGCAGTATGAGGATCAGGTCAGCGAGAATATGCGCAAGGGCGACACGCGCGACGAGGCTGAGACGGCCGCAGCGCGCGTGGCCGCGCCCCCCGGCACGAGCGACCACCAGACCGGCCTCGGCGCGGACATCGTTGACCAGTACTATTCCTCGCTGAGCGTGGACACGGTCAACGCGCGCTTTCTGACCTGGCTCGCCGACAACTGCGCGGACTACGGTTTCGTCATCCGCTACCCGTCGGACAAGGTCAGCATCACCGGGCGCAACGAGCCGTGGCACGTGCGCTATGTCGGCGACGCGGCGGCGCGGTTCATGACCGAGCACAACCTCTGCCTGGAGGAATTCGTGGCGTTGTACCAGTAAGTGTCCGGCGGCGCAAAAAAAGGCTTGCATTGTCCGGCGCGGGATGGTATGATATTGCCGTACGAAGGAAGCAGGATTTGACAGAGTGGGCACTCGCCCACTCTTTTTCTTGATGTCTTTCGAAGTGTCAGAAAATGGAATGGTGATCTATGAGTAAATTGACAGATGCCGTCCTGGCGCTGGCCGGGCCTGTGGCCGCGCAGCAGGGATGCGAGATCTGGGACGTGGAGTACGTCAAGGAAGCGGGCAGCCGCTACCTGCGCGTGTATATCGACAAGCCGGACGGCGTGTCGATCCAGGACTGCGAGGATTTCAGCCGTGCGCTCGATCCGATCCTCGACGAGGCCGACCCCATTCCCGACAGCTATATTTTCGAGGTGTCGTCCGCGGGAGCGGAGCGGCAGCTCAAGCGCCCGGGCGATTTCGAGCGCTTTCTCGGCGCACAGGTCGAGGTGCGGCTCTACCAGCCGGTCGACGGCAGCAAGGTGCACATTGGCACGCTCGAGCAGTATGACAACGGCGACGTGACCGTCTCCGACGGCAAGACCCGCCGTGTCTTTCAAAAATCCGCCATCGCACAGGTGCGCCTGCACCTGACCATATAAGGAAAGGGAATTCGACCATGAACGCAGAATTTTTTGACGCAGTTGCAGATATCGAAAAAGAAAAAGGTATTCCGCGCGAATATATGTATGAGAAGATCCGTCAGGCCATGCTGACGGCGTTCCGCAAGGACACGCCCGACTGCGAGGACAACGTGGAGGTCATTCTCGACGAGGCGAAAAAGAAGATCGAGATGGTCGTCAAGAAGACGGTCGTCGCGCGCGTCATCGACCCGTATGTCGAGATCAGCGAGGAGGCGGCGCACCGCATCAGCAAGCGCGCCAAGATCGGCGACGTGGTCAGCGTCCCGGTCGAGACCAAGCAGTTCGGCCGCATCGCGGCGCAGGCTGCCAAGCAGGTCATCATTCAGGGCATCCGCGAGGCGGAGCGCGGCATGATCTACGAGGAGTTCAACTCCAAGGAGCACGAGATCCTCACCGGCGTCGTCAATAAGATCGACCCGCGCACCGGCTGCGCGTTTTTGAAGATCAGCTCCAACTCGGACTATACTGAGGCCATGCTCGCCCCGGCGGAGTGCATCCGCGGCGAGGTGCTGCATGAGGGCGACCGCATCAAGGTCTACGTGGTCGAGGTGCGCAACAGCACGCGCGGCCCGCAGGTGCTCATCAGCCGGACGCATCCGGGCCTGGTCAAGCGCCTGTTCGAGCTCGAAGTGCCGGAGATCTTTGACGGCACGGTCGAGATCAAGTCCATCGCCCGTGAGGCCGGCAGCCGCACGAAGATGGCCGTCTGGGCGGAAGATCCGGTCATCGACCCGATCGGCGCGTGCGTCGGCCCGAAGGGCGGCCGTGTCGCAAGCGTCGTCAACGAACTCGGCGGCGAGAAGATCGACATCGTCAAGTACAGCGAGGTGCCGGAGGAATTCATCGCGGCCGCACTGGCGCCGTCCGAGGTGCTGGAAGTGACCCTGCTCGACGAGGGCAAGAGCTGCCGCGTCATCGTGCCGGATAACCAGCTCTCGCTCGCCATTGGCAAGGAAGGGCAGAACGCCCGCCTGGCCGCGAAGCTCACCGGCTATAAGATCGACATCAAGCCGGAGAGCGAGGCATAAACCGAAAGGAGGCAGTCACCCATGCCCAAGTCCATTCCCCAGCGGCAGTGTGTCGGCTGCCGTGAAAAGAAGCCCAAACCGGAGCTGATCCGGGTGGTGCGCGCGCCCGACGGGGCCATCTCGCTCGATGCGCGCGGCAAGGCGGCGGGCCGCGGCGCGTATCTGTGCCCGAAGGCCGTGTGCCTGAAAAAGGCGCAGAAGAACCGCGCGCTCGAGCGCGCGTTCGACGTGCCCATTCCGGCGGAGATCTATGAGCAGCTCGCAGCGGAACTGGAGGTGCTCGGCGACGGATAAAGCAGCCAACTATCTCGGCCTCATGCGCAAGGCCGGGCGCATCGCGCTCGGGGAGCATGACGCCGGAGCGGCGGCGCGTGCCGGCAAGGCGTGCCTGCTGCTGCTGGCGCAGGACGCATCGGACAATGCGCGCAAGCGCGCCGAGGGCTTTGCCCATGCGGCGCAGGCGCCGCTGCTGCGCCTGCCGTACACGAAGCAGGCGCTGTCCGACCGGCTCGGCAAGACCGGCTGCGCCATCGCGGCAGTCACCGATCCGGGCCTGGCGAAGGCCTTTGTGTCTGCACTGGCGCAGGCAGATCCGGAGCAATACAGCAACACGGCGGCAGAGCTTGCCGCACAGACGAGAACAGACACGGGCACGGCGCCGACAGGCGGCGGGCGCAACGGCAAGAGGAGGAAACGAGTATGAGCGGATTGATTAAATACAGAGTGCATGAGGTGGCGAAGGATTTCGGCATGACCTCGAAGGAGATCACGCAGATCCTGACGGATTACGCCACCACTCCGAAAAATCATATGCAGGTGCTCGAGGACGCAGAGCTCAACGACATCTTTGAGTATCTCACGCAGCACCATCAGGCGGCCAGCCTGGAGGAGCTCTACAAAGTGCCGGACCAGCCGAAGGCCAAGCCGCAGGCAGCCCCGGCCGCGCAGGGCGCTGCGCCCAAGGGCGAAGCCGCACCCGCAAAGCAGCCGCAGCAGGCTACCCAGCCGCAGCAGCAGCACAAGCCGAAGAAGGACGACAAGCCGCACCAGCCGCGTCAGGTGGCCGAGCGCCGCGTCGTCGATACCCGCGGCGCGACGACGAACCTGTCCAAGTACGACCAGCGTCTGGACGATCTCGTGCCCGAGCGCGCGCAGAATAAGCGCGGCGGCAAGCAGAAGATCCAGAACCGCAACCGTCAGCGTCCGCAGAATCCTGCCGCCGGCGCCAAGCGCCGCCAGGAGGAGCGCGACAAGATGCAGAAGCTGCAGCTGGAGATCGCAAAAAAGCAGCAGCTCAAGGTCCAGATCCCGGACACGATCTCCGTCGGCGAGCTCGCGTCCCGCATGAAGAAGACCGGCGCAGAAGTCGTGCGCCGTCTCGTGAAGATGGGCGTCATGGCGTCGCTGTCCGATACCATTGATTACGATACCGCCGCGCTCGTGGCCATGGAGCTCGGCTGTAAGGTCGAGCACGAGGTTATCGTGACGGTCGAAGAGCGCCTGATCGACGACCGCGAGGACAGCGAGGACGACCTCGTCCCGCGCGCCCCGGTCGTGGTGGTCATGGCCCACGTCGACCACGGCAAGACCAGCCTGCTCGACCGCATCCGCCGCACGAACGTCGCGGCCGGTGAGGCCGGCGGCATCACGCAGCACATCGGCGCTTACCGCGTCATGGTCAACGGCAAGCCTGTCACCTTCCTCGACACGCCGGGCCACGAGGCGTTTACGTCCATGCGTGCCCGCGGCGCTATGGTCACGGATATCGCCATCCTCGTCGTCGCGGCCGATGATGGCATCATGCCGCAGACGATCGAGTCGATCAACCACGCGAAGGCCGCCGGCATCCCGCTGGTCGTGGCCATCAACAAGATGGATGTCCACGGCGCGAACCCCGACCGCATCAAGCAGCAGCTCACGGAGTACGGTCTCGTGCCCGAAGAGTGGGGCGGCGAGACGATCGTCTGCCCGATCTCGGCCAAGACCGGCGAGGGCGTGGACAAACTGCTCGAAAACCTGGTCCTGCTCGCCGAAATTCTGGAGCTCAAGGCCAACCCCAACCGTGCCGCCCGCGGCACGGTCATCGAGGCCCGCATGGACAAAGGTCGCGGCCCGATCATGACCGTGCTCGTGCAAAACGGCACGCTCCATCAGGGCGACATCATCATCGCCGGCACAGCCGTCGGCCGTGTGCGCACGATGACCAACGATAAGGGTCAGCGCGTGACGAAGGCCGGCCCGTCCATCCCGGTCGAGATCGCCGGCATGTCCGAGGTGCCGAGCGCGGGCGACAAGTTCAACGCCGTCGCCGACGAGCGCATGGCGCGTGAGCTCGTCGAGGAGCGAAAGCAGCAGAAGAAGGACGCCGCCAACGCCGGCAGCAAGAAGGTCTCGCTCGACGACCTGTTCTCCCGCATCCAGCAGGGCGAGATGAAGGACTTCAACATCATCGTCAAGGCCGACGTGCAGGGCAGCGCCGAGGCTGTCAAGTCCTCGCTCGAGAAGCTCTCGAACGATGAAGTGCGCGTGCAGGTCATCCACTCCGGCGTCGGCGCCATCAACGAGTCCGACGTCATGCTCGCCGCCACGTCGAATGCGATCATCGTCGGCTTCAACGTCCGCCCGGACGCGGCCGCGCGCGACAACGCCGCCCGCAGCAATGTGGAGATCCGCATGTACCGCGTCATCTACGACTGCATCAACGAGATCGAGGCGGCCATGAAGGGCATGCTCGCCCCGAAGTTCCAGGAGCAGATCATCGGCCACGTTGAGATCCGCCAGACCTTCAAGGTCTCCAAGGTCGGCACCGTCTGCGGCGGCTACGTCACCGACGGCAAGATCGTGCGCAACAGCAAGGTCCGCGTCGTGCGCGACAACATCGTCGTGTTCGAGGGCGACCTCGCGTCCCTGCGCCGCTTCAAGGACGACGTCAAGGAAGTCGCCGCCGGTTATGAGTGCGGCCTGCAGGTCGATAAGTACAACGACGTCAAGGTCGGCGACGTGATCGAAGTGTATGTCATGGAGAAGATCAAGCAGTAAAAGGAGTTTCCTATGGCTTCCAACAAATTGGCAAGAACGAATGATGATATCCAGCGCGTGCTGGCAAACCTGCTCACCCAGGTCAAAGACCCCCGGGTGCAGCAGGGGATGATCAGCGTCACCCGCGTCGAGACGACGGGCGACCTGCGCTATTCGAAAGTCTGGCTTTCCGTGCTCGGCATGGAAAACGAGAAGGAATTCAAAAAGGGGCTGCGTTCGGCCTCCGGCTGGCTGCGCCATGAGCTGGGCACCGTGCTGGACCTGCGCTACACCCCGGAACTGGTGTTTGAGATCGACCACTCGATCGAGGAGGGCGCGCACATCAGCGCCATGATCGAGCATCTGCACGACAAGGACACCGGAAATGAGGCTTGAAGTATGAATGATCGGGAGTTTGCCGCGGCGCTGCGCGACCGCGACGCGATTCTGATCCTGTCGCACCTGCGCCCGGACGGAGACACGCTCGGGAGCGGTGCGGCGCTTTGCAGCGCACTGCGCCGCATGGGCAAGACGGCGTATCTATTCCCTAATCCGGAGACGACAGCGCGCTATCTGCCGTATGTGGCGCAGTTTTTTGCGCCTGCGAATTTTGTGCCTGCGTGCGTGGTCGCGGTCGACATTGCGACGCCGAACCTGTTCCCGCAGGGCTTTTCCGGCGCGGTCGATCTGTGCATCGACCACCACCCGTCGAACGCGCTGTATGCCGGCGATACGCTCCTGCATGCGGAAAAGTCCGCCTGCGGCGAGGCGGTGCTCGATGTGATCGAGCTGCTGACCGGCCGCGTCACCGAGCAGGAGGCAAACCTCCTGTACATCGCCGTTACGACGGACACCGGCTGCTTCCAGTACGCGAACACGAACGCCGACACTCTGCGCGCGGCGGCGCGGCTGCTGGAGCTCGGCGCCGATAACCGGAAGATCAGCATGGACTTTTTCCGCAAGATCTCCCGCGCGCGCATGGCGCTCGTGGGGCAGATCTACTCCGGCATGCGCTTTTTCCGCGGCGGTCAGGTCGCCATCGCGGTCGTCACGCGCGCGCTGATCGACAGCGTACACGCGACGGAGGATGACTGCGACGATATCGCCGGTCTGCCCGGCCGGGCGGAGGGCGTGGTCGTGAGCGTCACGATCCGCGAGCTGCTCGACGGCCGCAGCAAGATTTCCGTGCGCTCGAACCCCGAGGTGGATTCGTGCGCCATCTGCGCGGTCTACGGCGGCGGCGGCCACAAGATGGCCTCCGGCTGCACACTCGACTGCGGCACGGAGACGGCCGTGGAGAAAATCCTTGCAGCCATCGACCAGGTGTGGCCCGCATGAACGGGATCCTGCTGGTCGATAAGCCCGCGGACTGGACGAGCCACGACGTTGTGGCCAAGCTCCGCGGCGTGCTCGGCGAGCGGCGCATGGGCCATTCCGGCACGCTCGACCCGATGGCGACCGGCCTTCTGGTCGTGTTTGCCGGCCGCGCGACGCGCGCGGTGTCGTTCTCCGAAAATCACAGCAAGTGCTATGAGGCGCGCCTGCGCCTCGGCCTCACGACCGACACGCAGGACACGACCGGCACGGTGCTCAGCCGCTGTGATCGGCGCGTCACCCGCGCGGAGCTGGAGGCGGCGCTGCCGCAGTTTCGCGGGGATATTCTGCAGACGCCGCCGATGTATTCGGCGCTCAAGGTCGACGGGCAGAAGCTCTATGAGATTGCCCGGCGCGGCGGCGAGGTCGCGCGCAAAACGCGCCCGATCACGATCGAAGAACTGACCGTGCTCGGCGAGGCGGACGGGGACTATGTCCTGCGCGTCCGCTGCTCGAAGGGCACTTACATCCGCACGCTCTGCCACGATATCGGCGCGGCGCTCGGCTGCGGCGGCGTGATGAGCGCCCTGCGCCGGACGGAGGTCGGCGCGTACCGCGTGAGCGACGCGCACACGATGGACGCGCTCTGCGCCCTGCCGCGCGAGGCGGCGCAGCGCCTGCTCCTGCCGGTGGACAGCCTCTGGCCGGACGCACCGCGGATCACCGTCGATGCGCGCTCGGAGCGGCTTGCCCGCTGCGGCAATCCGTTCGCACTCGGCGTGCCGGACGGGACTTATCGCATCTATGCTGCGTCGGGGGAGTTTCTCCTGCTGGCGCAGGTCACGGACGGCATGGCCGTCACGATCAAAAGTTTTTTCGAGGTTTCTTGACGTATGGAAAACCAGAAACGGGTCATTGCCCTGGGCTTTTTTGACGGCATTCATATCGGCCACGCCGCGCTCATGCGCCGCACGGTCGCGCGCGCCGGGGAGATGGGCGCCATCCCCACGGTCATGAGTTTTGACGTGCACCCGGACACGCTCGTGCGCGGCACGGAAGTCCCGCTCATCAACAGCGCCCATGGCCGCGAGGAGCTCATCCGCCGCCTGTTCGGCATTGAGAGCGTGGTCTTTATCCACTTTGACCGCACGGTCATGCAGATGCCGTGGCAGACGTTCATCCAGACGCTCGTCGATGAGATGGACGCGGCGGCGTTCGTCGTCGGGCACGATTTCAGCTTCGGCTGGCGGGGCGAGGGCACGGCGGGAAAACTCCCCCCCTACTGCGCCGAGCACGGGCTCGGCCGCGGCGGCATTCCCCCCCTCACGCCCGACGGCCCCGTCGTCCGCTCCCCCTACATCCCCGGGCCGCCCGGAAAACGCGAGGGCGGGGGGCGCCACGCCCTCCCCCGGCCTCCGCCCACCCCGTCCGGCCCGGTGGGCTCTGGCTAACCCCCCCGCACACAGAA
>OBLO01001170.1_pt1 | contig 23550 bp, 18 predicted proteins | sample 1519401 | NCBI WGS metagenome assembly OBLO01 (sample SAMEA2602897, study PRJEB22501) | metagenome | reverse complement strand
GGAAATGCTCGGAAAGGGCAAAAGATGAGCGGACGGAATATCCGTCCGCTCATCTCTTTTAGATTGGCTTACATCACCTGCGCCATGAAGCTGCCCATGGTCTGGGCGGCTTCATCCTGTTTTTGGCGAGTGGCGTGGGTGTAGGTGCGGAGAGTGAACCCCGCATCGTAGTGCCCCAGCATACTGCTGACAGTTTTCACGTCCACACCGTTTTGCAGGGCCAGTGTGGCAAAGGTATGCCTGAGATCGTGGAAGCGTATGTGCGGCAGCCCGGCATCTTTCAGAATTTTCTTGTGCAGGTTTACGATGGAATCGGGGTGATACATCTCTCTTGTGATGGGTGAGGGGAACATGTACGGGTTATTGGGATGTCTCTTATGCTCGGCGACCAACAGGTCAACGGCTTCCTGTGGGACACTGACCTTTCTGACCGATGTCTCTGTCTTGGGGCGGGAGAGGGTCAGCTCTCCGTTAGGATTTTTGACATACTGCTTGCTGACGGAGATGGTTCTGTTTGTAATGTCGAGGTCGCTCCACAGGAAGGCGGTCAACTCGCCCTTGCGCAGCCCGCTGACCAGTTCCAGATAGAACATGGGCAGCAGTCCCCGTTTCTCTGCGGCGTCAAGGTAAGTTTTGATGTGTTCCGGTTGGAGGATCTGCATTTCAAATTTCTGCACTTTCGGTGCGATGCAATCCTCGGTAGGATTGCGGAGGATCAAGCGCTCTTTTACGGCACGGTTCAATGCGTTGTGGAGCATCAAGTGCAGGCTGCGGACGGTGGCGCTGCTGAGACCCGGATTGCCGTGCCCGCTTTTGCCTCTGGTGCGGCCGCTCTCCATCAGCTCCTTGTAGAGCTTTTTTTGTGTCCTTTCCGCTTTCGACGGAAGGGCGCACACCCGCGCTGCCGGTACAGCGCCAAAAACTGTCGGCCTCCATGGGACTGCCTTCGTACAGGGGGTCAGAATGCCCTACGGGGCCCATGAATGCCTGAGACCACACCGGGGTGTGGACCTCACCGGAAGGCTGCAAGATCAGGCTTTCTCCTAAGAACAATATAAGATATGCACCGGGAGATATCAAGTTGGGGCGAATGACGGAGGTTTTCTCCATTGCAATATGTCATATCCTGTGCTATAATGCACTCGAACTGAATAACGGGACAGCGTGAGCCGGGTTTATCCCGGCGGCGGAATGGGGTGAGAGGCCCCGCGAGACGGTCACTGTGATGCCGGTTTATTCGGCTAAGTCAGATACGCAAGGCGTTGCTCCCGGGCATCGCCATCTCCGGAGCCGAAGCTGTCGTATAGAATTTGCTTCGCCCGGCTGCTTTTTGACGGCTGGGTGATTTTTTGCTGCCAGACACCATGGTGTCTCATGCTTTCCATGGAAAGCATGATAGCCATTTCAAGCCGCCGGGGCGGGGGAGGACGGCAGACCTTTCCCGTCCCGCTTTCCAGAAAAATTTTTGTGCTATTTGTCGTTCCTTTCTTTTTTCCGAGACCCGGACCGTGCTGCAAAGAGTGCGGCCCGGGGGAGGGAAACAGGGGGCGTGAGATATAGGGTATTACGGATCGCCACGGGTGCGGTGCGCCCTCGCAATGGCAAAAAGTGTGTGATTGCTTCGGCATTTACATAAATAAAAAGAACGAAAGGAAAACGAAATGAAAAAAAGAATCATTTCTCTGCTGCTGGCGCTTATCATGGCGCTGTCACTGCTTCCCGTGAGCGTGCTGGCGGCGGACGACCACACAGGTCAGGTCCATGTGACGGTGGAAAACACCACCTGGGCCGAGGCCGACGGCGCACCCTGGGAGGGGATGCTGGTGGACGAGTGGGTCACACTCCAGGAGGACTCCTCCATGATGAGCTGCATCGTGGACGCACTGACGGCCGGGGGCTATTCCCAGACCGGTGCGGACACCGGCTACATCAGCGAGATCAACGGCATCGAGGAGAAGGCCGCCGCCGAGGGCTCCGGCTGGATGGGTACCCTCAACGACTGGTTCACCAGTGAGGGCTTCGCCGCCTACACCGTGGCCAACGGCAAGCTGAAGGCCGGCGACGAGATCGCCGTGCAGCACACCTGCAACCTGGGTGCAGATATCGGCGGTGCTTTTGGGGATAGCAACAAAACCCTGAAGGCCATCGCCCTCAGCGCAGGCGAGCTGAGCCCCGCCTTCTCCTCCGGCGTGCATGACTACACCATGATTCTGCCCGAGGGCGTCACCGCCCTCACCGTCACCCCCACCGCCAGCAACAAGCAGAATCGCGTCCGCATCTATGTGGGCGGCACGGAGTATGGCCGCAAGGATGCCATTCCCGTTCAGGTGGGCACCGTCATCACCCTGAAGGTGGGCAATGACGGCGATGCCGCCCCGGAGACCTACACCATCGCCCTCCAGGCGGCTGGCACCTTCCTCTCCGGCGACAATGTATCCCTCACCTCCATCCATCAGGACGGCTCCGCCGGTACCAAAGTGGCCCTGACCTTTGACAAGGAAACCGCCGCCTTCACCGGCAAGCTGGCAAACTATACCCATCTCAAGCAGTATAACGACGGCGGCTTCACCGTGACGCTCTCCGACCTGCCCGCAGGGGCCACCGCCCAGCTCAAGAGCATCGACGGCAAGGTCCTGGCGGACTTTGAAAACGGCGTGGCTTCCACCCCGGCGAATCAGTTCACCGGCAGCGGCTCGGCCACTTTCTACATCGCCGTCACCGCCCAGGGCCGCACGGAGAATTACAAGCTGACCCTCACCAAGCCCGGCGACTACTACTGGTGGAAATTTATTTTCAGTGGTACCCCCGATTTCGACAAGGAAAATATATTCTACGGCTATCCCGAGGGTACTCTGTTCCAGACAGATGAAAACGGCAATCCCACAGGCGAGACCGGCTATGCCAAGGACTGCTGGAATTATACCGTGTATGTTTCCCCTGCGGTGGGCCACTTCGGTGTTTCGTATTTTATGAACGTAATGGGCAATTCGGGCCTGAAAACATTAAAATCGAAGATTTTAGTGGACGGTGAGGTTCATATTGCCGAGCGGAAGATGCTTGTACCTGTCATGCAGGCGTTTGCCAAAAAACCTGTTCCCTTGGCAAAGGATAAAACGGTAATCGAATTCATTGGCACCAACAGTAAGGATGACAAAATCGAGATCCACACCACTGTTACGGTGATTGTGGTCAAGACTACTCCGGCGGAGCTGACCGGTTTTATCAGCGCTCTGCCGAGCACCGATAATCTGACGTATTCCGAGAACTACAAGATCGTCATGAGCTATCAGCGCGCCTATGACAGATTTACCGATGAGGAAAAGGCACAGCTGTCTGCGGAGACGTTGAAAAAGCTGCAGGATTCCGTGGCCCGGGTGGAGGAGCTGAAAAAGCGCCATGAGGACGGTATTCAGGCATGGGCCAACCTGGTGAATACCTTTGCCGGGAAGGTCACGGAGGAAAACTATGCCCAGTATTATGACGCTGTGCAGGAGGCCCAGGTGAAGTATCTGGAGCTGTCCGATGCCCAGCGGGCAGAGGTTGGCACGAGCAAGGCAGCCTATGAAGAGGCATACCGCATCGTAAACGAGCAGTCCATTCTGGACGGCAGCTCCATCGGCAAGCCCACGGAGTATTACGACGACTTTATGATGGGGGCCAACCACTATAACCTGGACCTGGGCCACGAGGACACCTATTATCCCGCCGTGTTCCGGGAGATCTGGACGAACCGGCCTACGACGCTGTATTCTCCCGGATATGCGGTAGAAAAAGGTCTGCCCTATACCCTGCCCGGCATTCTGAAATTTGACATCAAGGATGACAGCATCTTCGAGATCAAGGAAGTGGAGGATGTCTATCAGGATGGCGGTCTGGGCGGCGGCAGTACTTTCCCGGCCATGAAGTACTACCTGGTGCCCAAGAAGGCAGGCACCACCACCTTCACCGTTACCTTTACGGACAAGGCGGGCAATTTCTATGGGCAGATCCCGGAGATCCCCGTCCATGTCAATAGCCCCGAGGAGACGGCTATTCAGGATCTGAACAAGAATCTGACGAACTTCACCTCCCGCAGCAACACCAGCAAATACGACAACTGGACCTACAACTACGACACCCAGGGTGCGCCCTTTACCTTCAAGGTCAACGGCACCAACGCCAAGGTCAGCGTCTATAATTATCTCCAGTACAACAAAGACGGCACCCCCGTCAAGACCGACTACACCCCCGATGAAAGCGGCAATGTGACCATCCTCATCAAGGACGGCTACAACGGCATCGAGGTCACCGCCGACTATCAGGGACAGACCGTCACGCAGGTCTACTCCCTCAAGGGCAAGGTCACCCGCTATGTGCAGGAGAACATCTCCCGCCCCGGCGAGGCCCTGCGCACCGGCGATACGGCGGGTATCTGGATCATCGGGCGGCCTACCAATATCCACAAGATCCTCCGTATTTATAACCCTGCGACCACGACGGTGTTCTATACGGATATGCCTCTGCAGAGCGTAGTAAATACAGACAACGGGCACGATATTAACCGTATTGATGAAAATGGTGCGGAAACACAGGTAGCTCGTCAGCCCCGCATTGCGGCCTATCTGACGGAATCCGGCACGATCACCCTCACCAAGGGCAGTTCCGATAGCCGGGGCTACGGCTCCAATCCCGGCAGCGAGGGCGATCAGGGCAACACCGGCGGCATCGCCGATTCCACCCGCTATGGCTTCGGTATGCTGGCAGATATTACGCTGCAGGTGGAGGAGAACCCCAACTTCAAGCTGGAGCCCAAGTATGAGACCGTGGCCGAGAACGGCGGCCAGGTCAAGGCTGGGGACAAGCTTACCATCTCCATCCCCACGCTGCCCATCGAGCAGCTGGCCCAGGACTATAAGCTGCAGTACTGCCTGCTGAACTACTCCACCAATATTCCCGGTGCGGAGTACATTTTCTCCAAGTGGTCCAAGGGCGGCGACTCCTGGGAGGGCGAGGGCACTACCCCCGTCGGCCCCGAGGTGGCCCTCAAGAGCATCACTTTCACCGTGCCCAAGACCACCCCGGCGGGCACCTACAGAATTCATGGCGGCTATCTGGATGTTACCCACAGAAGCGGCGGCTATGGGTGGCTGGATCAGTATGCGAAGTTCTATCGGATGGAGATCAGCGACCTGACCATCACCGTTTTGAAGGGCGACATCGAGACCGTGGAGGACCTTATTGACGCCATCGGCGCCAACGTCACTCTGGATAGTGAGGCCGCCATCACCGCCGCCAAGTCCGCCTACGATGCCCTTTCCGACGAGGACAAGGCTCTGGTGGACGCCGATAAGGTGGACGCTCTCACCGCCGCTATCATTAGGCTCAACCAGCTCAAGCACGCAGACCTCATGGCAAATCTGGACACCATCTATAAGACCACCGGCGACTTCATGGCCACCTTGGGCACCCCCACGGTGAACTCCACCGGCGGCGAGTGGATGGTCATCGGCCTGGCCCGCAGCGGCCGCACCGTACCCGCCGGGTACTATGACAATGTGGTGGAGTATGTGAAGGCCAAGGCTGACGCCAATGAGCGTCTGCACCCGACGAAAGTCACCGACAACGCCCGGGTGATCCTGGCCCTGACGGCCATCGGCAAGGATGTCACCAATGTGGGCGGCCACAACCTGCTGAAGGGTCTGGATAGCATGGATTATGTGCAGTCCCAGGACATTAACGGCCCCATTTTCACCCTCATTGCCCTGGATAGCCACAACTACCCCACTATGGGCGATGTGACCCGGGAGAAGCTGATTCAGGTCATCCTGGATGCCCAGCTCAACGACGGCGGCTGGAACCTGAGCGCTGAGAACGCCGACCCGGATATGACCGCTATGGCCATCCAGGCCCTGGCACCTTACTACAAGACCAACGAGACCGTGAAGGCTGCTGTGGATAAGGCTCTGGAGGCCCTTTCCGCCCTGCAGCGCAGCGACGGCGGCTTTGGCAGCTGGGACACCGTGAACAGCGAGTCCTGCGCCCAGGTCATCGTAGCTCTCACCGCTTTGGGTATCGATCCCACCGCGGATAGCCGCTTCGTGAAGAACGGCCACACCGTACTGGACGCTCTTGCCGGGTTCTATGTCACCGGCGGCGGCTTCCGGCACACCGCTGGCGGCGAGCGGAACGACATGGCCACCGAGCAGGGCTACTACGCCCTGGCGGCCTACTACCGCTTCGCAAACACCCAGACCCGGCTCTATGACATGAGCGATGTGACCATTCAGACCGGCGGCAGCAATACCCCCGCCACCGGCGATACCGGCGTGCTGGTTTGGGTCATCGCCCTGCCCGTGACGATTCTCGCCGCAGCCTTCGTCCTCAAGCGTAAGGAGCGGGAGGCGTAAGCCAAAAAGAAAAACCTAAGCGGCAAAATAAAACACTACCCCCGGGGCCTCTTGCATGACAAGAGACCCCGGGGGTTTTATTTTTTGTTTGCAGCGGTGCGATATTGGAATAAAAAGTGACGACACTGATTTCAATTTTCTGCTTCAAATTTTGCAAAAACTATGGTATACTATTTAAGAGGTAAGGATCGTGCAGTTTCGACCGTTCGTTTATGATGCTACCAATCAGCAGGTGCCTGTAGCGATTAAACCAATAGAACCACAGGATGCTGCCACAACGATAAAAGAACCCCGGTAGCAGACGGATCGGACCAGCGAGTATATCTCAAACAGTAAATTTGACATCTATGGACTGAAAACATGGGCCGGAGAACTTGTGGCCTTGGATGCGAAAACACCTGAGCTGGCAAGACATTATGAGCGAGAAACAGCAAAGCAAACTATGACGGCGAAACCTGTCCGCATTTTTTTGACGCAGAGGTTTCCGCTTGACCCACATTTTGACCCATACGGGAAACGACTGCGAAAATAAAGAGCCGTCTGGCGGGAGAGCCTTTCTCCGCCCGGTGGCTCTATACTTTTAGCAAGGTACCCTTTTATTGTCTACAGCAGCGCAAAATGGAACGATTTTCGCCCCGCCAAAAGTTGACCCACACCGCTGCTGATTGCGGTGCTGACCCACACCGTGACCCACACGGGGAAACGAGCGGACGGAACACATGGAGCAAAGAGTTTCCGATCTCTTCCTTTTTGGGGCAAAAACGCCCGCAAACCCTTATGCCGCAACGGCTGGAGGGCATTTTATCACTTGGTAAGGATGAGGTCGGCGGTTCGAATCCGCCCAGCAGCTCCAAGAAGTCCTGTTTTCTCTCGAAAACAGGACTTCTTCTTTGCCTATTTTTGCTCTATGGGTGAGGGCTTGAAGCAAAGTGGCCGTATGCTCTTACCCTTGCGGTAAATACGGCTTGCCTATAGGGCGAATAGCGCCTGTCACACGGTGATTATCTTCAGCCACTCAATATATTCCAGCGCCAATTCTGACAGTACTCGGGAGGGGTTACAGATATACCCGATCTCGATTTGCCCCAAATCCGTGATGGGCACACTGACCAAGGAGCGGCGGCGATCCTCTTGTGTCAGATAGCCGGAGCCGGTCACATAGGCATCGCCCAGTGCCAGCAGTGAATACGCCATCGCCCGGTCGGATACCGAGATGACCTGCTGCTGGGGGTTCCACTGGCGCCTGGTCGTCGTGAATCGGGCCGAGGAGGGATGACACTCCTCGTAAGAAATAAACGGGTACTGCTGGATATCCGCCAGTGTAACGCTTTTACACTCGGCTAAGGGATGCGTATTCTGGATGTAAATATGCAGCAGATCATATTTCAGGTGCTGAAAAAATATATTCCGCCGATTGCATGCCTTGATAATGGCGCTGCGGCTGTCGCTGGTGAAAAACAGCACACCGATATCGGAGCGATTCGTTTCCACATCCTGCAGCACCTGATCCATGTTTCCCTCAAAATATCCCAGATGATATTTTTGATTCTTAGGCTGGCATACAATGTGCTCAAAGGCATCAATACCGGAGACATGGTGCAGGGAAGATACGCAAAAATACTCGCACTCCCCCTTGTGGTTTTTATACTTGTCATCCAAATCCTGGTAGATATTTGTCAGCAGCTGTGTGTCCTTCAGGAATGCCTCTCCCTGGCGCGTCAGCGATATGCCCTTACTGGTTCGCTCAAAAAGAACCATACCATATTCCCGCTCCAAGTTTCGGATCGACTCGGATAGACTGGATTGGGAGATGAACAGCGACTCTGCTGCCTTGCCGATAGAGCCTGCCTTGCTGACGGCCCGGACATATAGTATTTGCTTTAATGTCATCGTTTTCACCTCATACTTGCGCTGCTGCCGCAGATGGAGACCTCTCGCCACTGTTTGCCCCAACCGACACCGCTGGAATGGTAATTGTGGGACATCTTCCTGATTTTAGCAGCATTTTTGTTAAAAAGCAACCTCCGGCACTATAAATTAACTTCCCCAAAACCCTGTTTTTACCTGAAAGCCATCGGTCTTACCGATGGCTTTACGTCGCTTATTTGTTCTTCAAATTCTACGGGTGCTGGCGTATAATGAGTTCACGCAAAATACCACCCATTGAAAAGGGCAAAACTGTTTGTCCTTATCAACCAATGGAGGGAACGACCCTGAAAGGAGGAGCCTATGATAGCCGAACACACGCAAACCACCACCGAGGCCCCCATTGTTTTGCAGTGTGTTGACCTGTGCAAGTGCTATAACGGTGTCGTACAGGCCAGCGATCACATCAATTTCACCTTGCGCCGCGGTGAGGTACACGCCTTTCTGGGGGAAAACGGTGCAGGAAAGAGCACACTGATGAAAATGCTCTACGGCATCGAGCAGCCCGATGAGGGTCAGATGTTCCTTTCCGGCGAGCCAGTGGTGCTGAAAAGCCCTGCTGACGCCATTGCCCACGGCATCGGTATGGTACACCAGGAACTGATGCTGATCCCGCACCTGACGGTGGCGGAAAACATTACCCTGGGGCAGGAGGTCAGGACCAGATGCGGACGGCTGAAAAAGCAGGAAGCGTCACGCAGTATCCGGGAGCTGGCCGCTTCCTATGGCTTAGATATAGACCCTGATGCGCTGGTGGACAAACTGACCATTGGGCAGCGCCAGCGAGTGGAGATCGTCAAGCTGCTGTATCGCAAGGCGGACATTTTGATTTTCGACGAGCCCACTGCCCTGCTGACGCCTCAGGAGTCCGATGCGCTGTTTGATGTGCTGCGCCGCCTGCGGGAGCTGGGCAAGTCCACAATTTTCATTACGCATAAGCTGCGGGAGGTCTATCAAATTGCAGACCGCATGACCGTGATCCGGCAGGGCCGGATCATCGGCACCACCACCCCTCAGGAAACCGGCATGGAAAAGCTGACGCAGATGATGGTGGGCAAAACGGTTCCTACCGGGCGCCGTCGGCCCCACCCCATTGGGGAGGAAGAGGTGCTGCAGGTAAAGGGCCTCAGCGTGCAGAGCCGTGGCGGCGCCGCTGTGCAAAATGTCACCTTTTCCATTCGCTCCGGCGAGGTGCTGGGCGTAGCGGGCATCGAGGGCAACGGACAAACGCCTCTGGCGCAGGCCCTTCTGGGCCTTTGCCGCTCCTCCTCCGGCAGCATTCTGCTGGACGGGCGGGAGATCACCGGCCGCACGACCAAGCAGATTCGCGATGCCGGCGTGGGCAGCATTCCCGATGACCGGCAAGGCATGGGCCTCATCCTCAGTATGCGGCTCTTTGAAAATATGCTGCTGAATGCCTACGACGAAAAGCCCTATGCCAAAAGCCCGCTGCTGGAGGACTGGGCAGCCGCCCGCCGTGATGCGCAGGCTAAGATCGCCGATTACAGCATTGCGGCCACCAATGAGTCGGTTGTGGTCGGCACCCTCTCCGGCGGCAATCAACAAAAAATCGTCGTCGCCCGGGAGCTTGACCGGGGCTGCCGGATGCTCATTGCCGCACAGCCTACCCGGGGCGTTGACATCGCCTCGGCGGATTACATCCAAGGCCGCATTTTGGCAGCGGCGGAACAGGGCTGCGCCGTGCTGCTCATTTCCAGCGATCTGGATGAGCTGATCAAGGTTTCGGACCGGATCATGGTGCTGTTCCGCGGGCAGATCATGGGATTTGTGGATGCAGACAATGCCACCCGTGAGGCCTTAGGACGCATGATGCTGGGCGAAGCCCACTGATCGATCCTTTATTGATCCTGCTGCCGATGAAACGGCAGCTTAGAACGAACCGTGCAAGGAGGAACTAAGATGAAGTTTACAAATGTGAAAAAGTGGCTGTCCATGCTGCTGGTGGTCTGCTCGATGCTGTCCCTGGTGGCCTGTGGGAAGTCCGACAAGGATCCGGCAGGTGACGATTCCGAGAAAGGCACCAAGGTCGCCGTTGTGTTCGCCTCCAGCGGCCTGGGAGACAAGTCCTTTAACGACGCGCTGTATGACGGCATGAAGAAAGCGGAGAGCACCATGGGCATCCAGTGGGTATATTCCGAGCCCAAGGATGACGCCGAGTACGAGGGTCTGATATCCGGCTATGCCGACAGCGGAGACTGCGACCTCATCATCTGCCTGGGCGGCAGCCAGAGCTCCAGCCTGGAAAATGTGGCCCCCAACTATCCGCAGCAGAAGTTTGTGATCCTGGACGCCGTGGTGGAGGGTGACAACATCCGCAGCTACACATGGCGCGATCAGGAGCTGGGCTTTTTGGCCGGCTTCCTGGGTGCCAGCCTGTCCGACACCAATACTCTGGGCTTTATCGGCGCCCACGACATCCCCTTGTGCAATCTGGGCGCTGCCGGTATGATCGCCGGAGCCCACTATGCCAACCCTGACTGCCAGGTACTGGTGGACTATGCCAACGGCTGGGCAGAGGTCAACGGCTGCTATGAGCTGGCCACATCCATGCATGAGCAGGGCGCCAGCCTGATATACCACACCGCCAGCGCCGGCGGTCTGGGTATCCTCAATGCCGGCAAGGAGAAGAACTTCCTGACCGTCTTCTTTGACGGCAACCTGAATGCAGACGCCCCCCAGACCAACATTGCCAGCGCCATCCGGGACTTCCCCGCTTGCGCCCAGGAAGCGATTCAGGATGTCATGGACGGTAAGTTCACCGCCGGTGCCATTGAAAAGGGTCTGGCAGAGGACAGCCTGTACCTGGATTTTGACGGCTCTGCCTATCAGATCCCCGCTGATGTGATGGAGAAGTACAATGCAGCGGTGGCTGCCATCAAGGACGGCACCATCGTGGTCCCCAGCACCATTGAAGAAGCAAAGGTGTGGAAGGCGGCGTAAATCCAACACGGGGCTGAAGGCCTATCTGGCCTTCGGCCCTGCGAGACTGTCGAAAAACCCTCCGGGTTTTTCCGACAAAAGGCTTGCAGTCTGCTGCGCGCATAATTTGCCCGTCCGTGACGGACAAATTCCACACTGGCAGCCTGAGAGGTATTTTCTCTCACGCACATGTCGCGAGAGAAAATGATTTTAATTTTTTGCCGCCTGCGGGCGGCAAACTCTGCGAGGCTTTTTTTGACACGCTGACGGGGCTGAAAGCCTATTTGGCCTTCGGCCCCGCACCTTATCGGCAGAGATAGATCATCTGCGCAAGGAGGGACACTGTGAAAAAAACAAGGATTCGATTGTCGCTGTTTTCGTTGGTTCTGGCGCTGGTGCTGTTCGGGCTGACCATACGGCTTACCGGGCGGGATCCCCTGGTGGTATATTGGAGCATACTCACCGGCTCCTTCGGCAGCACCAAGAGCTTTCTGAATGTGCTGGCATATATGCTGCCGCTGATCATGACCGGCCTCGGTGCGGCGGTGGCCTTCCAGAGCGGTGTTTTCAACATCGGCGGTGAGGGACAGGTGCTGGTGGGCGGACTGGCCTCCGTTATTGTGGGCCTGACAGTGCCGCTGCCGGCGCCGTGGGGCTGGCTGCTGGCGCTGCTGGCGGGCTTTGCGGCCGGTGCTCTGTGGGCACTCCTGCCCACCCTGTTTGCCGGGCGAAACCTGACCTCACTGTCCGTGGCCACCATTATGATGAACTCCATCGCTGCCCTGCTGACGGAGTATATTGTCAAAAGCTATTTTCAGCGTCCCGGCGCCAGCAACACGGAGACCGTGGTTGTCAACGAGGGCAGCATTTTGCCGCGCATTTTCCCCAGCACGCAGTTTAACTACGGCATCCTTGTGGCGCTATTCTGCGTAGTCGTTGTAACCTGGATGCTGTATAAAACCCCCTTTGGCTTTTCCCTGCGGGCCATGGGCAACAACCCCCGTGCCATGCAGCAGGCCGGACTGCCGATCTATGGCCGGACGATCGCCGCCATGTGCATCAGCGGCGGCCTGTTTGCCCTGGGCGGGTCCATCCAGTGCCTGGCGGTATATAAGCGCTTCGTCATGGGCTTCTCCCCCGGGTACGGCTGGGACGGCATTACCGTGGCCACCCTTGCCATGAATTCGCCTGTGGGCGTGCTGCTGAGCGCCTTCCTGTTCGGAATGCTGCGCTCCGCCTCCATCAGCATGAGCCTGACCAGCCAGGTGACAACGGAGATGATCTCCGTGCTCCAGGGCTTTATTGTCATGCTGGTGGCCTCTCCGGATGTGTGGAATGTGCTGGGCCACCTGTGGCAGCGGCTCAAGAGCTGTGTCGGCCGGGGCCGGAAACAGGAAGGAGCTGCTGAATAATGGATTTTTGGATCTCATTTGCCAACTTTTTTGCCTCTGCCATCCGGCTGACCGCACCCATTGCACTGGGCACTCTGGCCTGCACCATCAGCGAGCGGGCGGGTGTCATCAACATCGGCATTGAGGGCTCCATGCTCTTCAGCGGGTTTCTCGCCGCCGTGGGCTCTTACTATACGGGCAGCCCCTGGGTAGGGCTGCTGTGCGGCTGCGCCGCCGGTGCATTTCTGGCGCTGATCCTCGGGGTGCTGGCCATTTACTGCAACGGCCAGCAGATCGTGATCGGCATCGGCCTCAACCTCTTCGGCCCGGGCTTTGCCTATATGCTGATGCGCGCCCTGTGGGACACCACCGGCATCTCCCCGTGGGTGGAGGGCTTTCAGGCCGTGAATATTCCCCTGCTCTCCCGTGTCCCCATAGCGGGCACCATGCTCAGCGGCTACCCGGCCTGCATCTATCTGGGTCTGCTGGCGGTAGCGGTCATGCAGTATCTGCTGCATCGAACCGCATGGGGCCTGCGGATTCGTGCCGTGGGCGAAAACCCCGCCGCCGTGGCCACGCTGGGCATCAATGTCTACCGCCTGCGAATGCGTGCGGTGCTTCTGGGAGGCGTTTTTGCCGGCATGGGAGGCGCTGTCATGTGCCTCAGCTCCGCCAATGTGTTTGTCAATGATATGTCCGCCGGGTCCGGCTTTATGGCCTTTGCCGCCAACCAGTTCGGCCAGTGGTCTCCCGTCGGCGGCTATCTTGCCACGCTGCTGTTTGGCGTGATGCAGGCGCTGCGGATGCGCCTGCAGAGCTTCGGCATCGCCACGCAGCTGACCCAGATGCTGCCCTATCTGGCTGCGCTGATCGGCATCAAGCTCACCGGTATGCGGATGCGGGCACCGGCGGCCAATGGCACCCCCTACCCCCATCCGCTCTCCGCTCCCTGCCTGCGCCGGAAAAGCGCCGGGGAATCACAGTCGAAAGGATCGAAGGCATGAATATTACATTTCACGAATGCAGATATATTCTGCACCTGAAGGATTATGACAGCGGTGTCTTTTTCTACCGCGAGGTACTGGGCCTGCAGCCCAACTATAACTGGTCCATCGTCCCCGATCAGAAGGGCTACCGCTTCTACATGGGCAGCGGACGGCTGGAGATCACCCAGATCCCCTTTACCCCCCGGCAGGGACACAGTGAGTTTTTGGCCCAGTGCTCCGATCTGCCTCTGTGCATGGAGCGGATTTTGGAGGAAATGCCCCACATCGAGATCCTCTCTCAGGATGCCCGGCAGGTAACCCTCCGGGACACCGAAGGCAATCTGGTGCATCTGCTGCAGGACGACAGCCCCTGCAGCGGCGGCGATGTGGATAAAACGGATATGTTTACCGGCACCTTTACCGGCGTGCTTTATGAGGATGATTTGGCGGCGGCGCAGAGCTTCTACTGCGACCGGCTGGGGCTTCCGCTGCTGGAGCGGCAGGCAGATGCGCTGCTGCTTCAGGCCGGCGATGCACAGCTTCTGCTGCGCAGGCGTCCGGCAGGCTGCACCCTGGGCCCGTCCATGATCGGCCTGGAGGCCAGCAGCGTCAACAAGCTGTATGACCGGTTCAGCCAAAGTCCGGACTATAAGGAGGCCGGGGTGCTGCGTGACACGGACTTTGATGCGCGGCGGCTGTTCCAAATGTACGACCCCAGCGGCAATGTGGTGGAGATCTACGCCTACCTGCGCAATGTGCGAGAGGAAATTTTGATGCACTGATTATAGAAAGGGGAAAATATGTGGCGCAAAGAATACAGAATCGTTTATTATTCCTGGGAGTTTGACACCCTGCAGTCCTTTTATCGGGATCTGCTGCGTCTGCCCCAGATGTATGGCTGGTACACCAGTCCGGTGGATCGCGGCTGCAAGTTCAAGATCGGAGACAACCGCCTGGAATTGATCTGCCGCCATCCCACTCTGCCCCAGGGTCCTGCGGGAATGCGGTTAGAGGCAAAGGACATTGAGCTGTGCTATGCCAACCTAAAAAAGGAGCCTCGGGTCACCGTTATCCGCCCCCTGCAGTCTCATCCGTGGGGCGAATACAGCTTCTGCATCAAGGACCCCGTGGGCAACTGGGTGGAGGTCTACCAGCGCTCCGAGCAGTATCGGCCCATGGGGGCCGATGACGGCGGCTGCTACTTTACCGATGAGTATACCGCCATTCTTTTTGCAGAGGATCTGGAGAAGATCACCGCCTTTTACCGGGATTCCATGCAGATGCCCGTGGTCACCTCCTGGGATCGGGGTCCCGAGGATCGGGGCTGCCGCCTCCGCTCTGCCGGCGGCTTTACGGATATTCGGCAAAAGACGGAGAACACGCCCCAGGGTCCTGCGCTGACCACCATTGAGGCCGAGGATGTCAACGCCTGCTTTGCGTGGCTGGAGAGCCGTGACGATGTGGAGGTGCTGCTGGGGCTTACCGACACCTGGTACGGCGACCGGATTTTCCAGATCTGCGATGAGGAAAAGAATGTGGTGGAGGTGCTGGCCTATCGCCGCAATATGAAAAATCGGGACACGCTGCCGCAAGAGGATCCGTCATGAGGGAAAGGATACTGATTCGAAACGCGGATGCTGTGGTGACCTGCGATCCGGCGGATCGGGTGCTCTATAACAGCGACATTCTCATCTGCGGCAACCGCATTGAAGCGGTGGGGAGCAACCTTGCCGCCGGTGACGCCCAGATCATTGACGCCGCAGGCAAGTATGTTTACCCCGGCCTTGTTAATACACACCATCATTTTTTCCAGGCATTTGTTCGCAATTTGATGACGATTGACCGCTCGGAGCTGACGCTGATGCAGTGGCTGGATGACATCTATAAGGTTTTCGTCCGTATCGACGGGGATGTGATTTTCTATGCCAGCGCCGCCTGTATGGCAGACCTTATTAAGCACGGCTGCACCTGCTCGGTAGACCACCAGTACTGCTACACACCGGCCACCGGCAAGCAGGGGGTGGACCGGCAGATGGAGGCCGCCCGTCTGATGGGCTTTCGCTTTGTAGCCGCCCGCGGCACCAACACCCTGCCCCGCTGGAAGGGCAGCACCATTCCCGATGAGATGTGCGAGACAACAGCGGAGTACCTGGACGACTGCCAGCGTCTGCTGGCGCTCTATCACGACCCGGAGCCCTTCTCCATGCGGCAAATCGTGTTGGCTCCCTGCCAGCCCATCAACTGCACCGAGGACACCTTCCTGGAGACCATACGCCTGGCCCGCAGCGCCGGCGTCCATATGCACACCCATTTGTGCGAGGGGGAAAACAGCAGCATGGTGCGCCGCTTCGGCGTCCGCTCTCTGGAATGGTGCCGCCGCATCGGCTTTGTCGGCAGTGACATTTGGCTGGCCCATGGCCGGGAAACGCTGCCGGAGGAATATGCTCTGCTGGCGGAAAACCACATGGGCATTTCCCACTGCCCCGCCCCCACCATGCTGGGCGGCAGCGAGATTTTGGACATCCCCGGTATGCGCAAGGCCGGCATACCCATAAGCCTCGGCGTGGATGGCTGTGCCACCAACGACGGCTCCAATATGCTGGATACCCTGCGCCTGGCATACCTGATGCAGACCTTCCTCAGCAAAAAGCGGGGCGGTTGTCCCTCCCCCTATGAGATACTGAAGCTGGCCACTGTGGGGGGCGCTGAGATGATCGGGCGTCCGGAGCTGGGGCAGCTTGCCGCCGGGAAGGCGGCGGACCTCTTCATGGTCGATGCCCGGCGCCTGGAGTACGCCGGTGCTCTCCATGACCCCGCATCCATGCTTGCCAAGCTGGGTGTCACCGGCCCCGTCTGGCTGACCATGATCAATGGCCGTGTTGTTTATCGGGACGATCATTTGACCGGCGTAGACGAGGCGAAGCTGCTGCAAGAGGGCGAGCAGGTCTGCACCCGTGTGCTGCGGGATACCTGCGAGGCCTTTGCGCCCTATCGCCGTAATCCACAATAGGAGGAAAGGAAAATGTCATATCTGGACTTTCAGCTGCTTCTCTATGTGCCGTCGGAGCAGTATGAGCCTTGCCGTACCTTTTACGAGCAGGTATTTGCGACACAACCGTTCTATGGCTGGGACGAGGGGCCAGAGGACCGGGGCGTTAAGTACGATCTCGCCGGCACAAAGCTGGTGCTGCTGACCCAGGAAAATCCGTTCCCCACCTCCGGCGCCGTACATTTCCAGCTGCAGGTGCCGACTCTGGAGGACATCTATCCCCGGGCGCAGGCAGCCGGTGCCGTCACCCAGGAGCCTTTCTTCCGCCCCTACGGCTGGCATATGTTCCGCATGGCGGATCCGGCGGGAAATCACATCAATATTTATACGGTGCCAACCACCGCCGAATAAAGCGCACCGAAACCGTAAAAATTAAAGGATGCTCTTCACGCCCGGAATTAAAAAGGGAGGCAGCTTATGAAACAGAACCGTCTCGTAAGCCGCCTCCCTTTTTTCGTTTTTAATTGCCAAGGCTCACAGCATCACCCGGCGTCCGCCAGCAGCTCCGGCAGCCTTTGCAGGCTCCCGGCTGCGGTGATGCATTCCGGCCTGCGTCAGGGCAGTACCCGGGCCTCCAGACCGAAGCAGGCCTGAAACACCCGACAGTATATTTTTTAAGCAGCATAATGCGTACATCCTTTCCATGGACTATTACGCCGCATTTTAGGCGGGATCGCAAGACGGAATGGGGAGATGGATATTGTAGGGGCGGACGGCTCTGTCCGTCCAGTGCGGTAACGCAACATTTTGTAGGGCAGGGCCCGTGCGCCCTGCCGGGAGTAGGGGTGCCGGGCGGCGGGGTGAGGGCACCCCGCCCTACACACCATTTACCGATAGAATTTCACAAGGGGCGGCGGCCGCCCACCGTCGTGCCAACCGATTCCCGGCCACTGTCGTGCCCGTTAATTGGGGTACTTTCTCGAAATTACCCCGCTTCGCTGCACATCTTGTTATGCGTTGTAGGGTGCGATGTGAGCATCGCGCCGCACGATAGACGCAGAGGGTATTCCTGTTATGCCAAGGCGACACAAGCGGGTCGAGCGCCGCAGTGGATAGAATCTAAGGCAATGCAAAAGCATGGGGCGTTTGGGCTCAAATCAAAATCTCCGGATAAGCCGGGGGTTGTCTTTGGTTGCCAATACAAGAAGAAGGCCCTCGGCAATGCCGGGGGCCTTCTTCACAGTATCTGTTTGCGGTTAAAATCCGTCGCACAGCTTGCGCCGTTAAGGCTCGTTTGTAAAAATACACCCTGCTTACAGGCGATACGCTCGCTCTTAGAAATGGGAATCCACGTACTTATTGTACTTATTGAGATCCATTTCATCCTTGTAGGTATTGCGGAAGCGCTGGACGGTGAGGCTGTTGAACTGGATGATATTCCGGTACTTCAGCACGCCCGCCACCAGAGCGATGCAGCCGCAGATATAGCCCATATCCACCCGTGTGCAGGTCCATCCCAGACCGGCCAGCACCAGCAGGGAGATCAGGACGCCGGCCACCTGCTTTTTCGGGTGCAGGCGGCGCACCGTCTCCTCCTTCACCACGCCCTCGTCCACCATGACCTTGGCGAAGCGCTTCTGCACGGTGAAAAGACTGATGGCGTTGAGCAGCATGGGGGCCGCCACGAAGAACGCAAACAGGGCGATGATGGCATTATAGACGAATACCATAAAGTTATCATTGTTCAAAGGGGAGTTCCTCCTTAGATGAATTTTATCGCCAGCGGGCTTGGCCCGGAGGTCACGGACAGACCACCACGGGAACATCGTCCCGCTGGGTGGCATAGAGTACGTGGCTGTAACACAGCCGGAAGGACAGGACATCCCCCACCTGCACCGGCTGGGGGGCGTCGGTCACGTCCAGAATACAGTGATCCGAGGAGCCGCCGATGACGGTGACGCCGGGCATGGTGGGCCGGAGCGTCTCCATGTCGCCTACGTCGGCCCGGCCCAACGCCAGAATGGCACGGAGTCGGAGGCCACGATCCTCATAGACAGGCTTTCGGCCGAAGGCGTCGGCCCCCAACTCCCCTTGGGGATAGGTGGGCTTCTCCTTCACCTCCACCACCTCTGCCTCCAGACGGAACACGTCGTCCCGGAGGTAGTCTGCATCGTGGATGCCCCAGGAATCGGCAATATCCTGCGCCGTCAGAATATTTTCTCCGATCCGTAGGTGGTTGATGCCGGCGGGCATGGTGCCGGTATGGATCATGGGATAGGAGCTGGTGGCGCCGCCGGAGACTATCTCCAGCGGGCGGCCAATGGCGTCCTCCACCCGGCGGGCGATGGCCAGCAGCATCTGCATCTTCTCCGGCGTGGCCCGCACGGAGCCGTAGCAGCTGAGGTTCACGCCTACGCCGGACAGGTGGACATGGGGCAGCCGGCGCTCCACATACAGGCAGGTCTGCACCATTTCCTCGTGGTCCCAGTAGCCCTCCCGCAGGTCGCCCAGATCCGCCATGATGATGACGGCGTGGGGCTTCTCCTGCCGGGCACACTCCTGCTCCAGCAGGTCCAGAGTCTTGCGCTCGCTTTGCAGCGACATTTCACACAGCCGTACCAGCTCCGGCAGCTCCGTGGGGCCGGGGATGCGGATCAGCAGATAGGGGCCGGGGATGCCCGCCTGACGGCAGCGCTCCACCTGCTCCAGACGACTGGTTCCCAACTGCGTGACGCCGCATTCCCGGAAGCGGCGGGCCACCTCCGGCAGGCCGTTGACGCCCTTGATGACGCCGCAGACCTGGATTCCGCAGGCGGCGCAGCGGGAGATAGTCTCCCGGGCGTTGCTGCGGAAGGACGAGTCACGCAATACCAGTCTGGGGTATTGACGGTTCATTTCCATTCCTCCTCACACCTGCGGCCCAAAGCCGTCAGGTTGACAGGAATAGTTTACCATATCCGGCGGCAAAATGCCACCCTCTTTTGGTGAAAGCAATAAATATTTTAATGGCGGGGCGGCCCCAGCCGGGCCTGGGCCAGGCCCACCACAGGTGGGGGCAGAAGAGCCAGCTGGATGGGGGTGCGGGCCCACGAGAGCAGATTGGGGGGGAAACCCCCCCCCGCCATGGCCCAGCTGCCGGCGGGGAAGGTCAATGCCTCCCCCACGCCCGCCACGATGCGGCCGCAGGGGATGGCGCAGCACAGGGCGATATAGAGGTCGCCGTAGAGCCGCCCCGTATGCACCAGACGCATCACCAGCGCCGTTACCAGACCGTAGACCGCCAGCTCCGCCATCATGGAGGGCAGCACCGCCGCCGCAGGCATACCGGTCAGCACCGATGACAGCAGCGGGCCAAGCAGGCCGCAGACCACGCCGTAGGGCCACGTGCAGACCAGGCCGCACAGCAGCACGGGGACGTGCATGGGCAGGAACACGGTGCCGGAGCCCAGCGCATGAAAGGCCATGGGCAGCACCACGCACAATGCCACGCAGATGGCGCAGAATACCAGTTTTTTCGTTGCAGAGAGCTGCATGGGAAGCTTCCTCCTTGGGGATCGGCATGATTTATAGTATATTATAAGTGGGTTTTGCCGGATTTGCAAGAGCGTCTCTTGACAAAACCGGCGGTGGGGATTACAATGCAGTCGTTCCAGAGGTCGCCTGCGGGCGGCTTGGTTTCTGAGATGCAGTTAGATAACATTAACCAAAAGGAGTGGAATCATATGATCGAGACAACGGTGAAGGTAGACGGCATGATGTGCGGGATGTGCGAGGCCCATGTCAGCGATGCCATCCGGGGCGCTCTGCCGGTGAAAAAAGTCACCGCCTCCCACACCAAGGGGCAGGCGGTGATCCTCAGCGAGGCGCCGCTGGACGAGGAGGCCCTGCGGGCCGCCATCGGCAAGACCGGCTATGAGGTGCAGGGCGTCAGCGCCCGGCCCTATGAGAAAAAGGGATTGTTTGGCTTTCTGAAGAAGTGAGCTACATCCGCTTGATCTCCTCCAACAGCAGATCGATGTCCAGCTCGTCCGGCTTCTCCTCCTGAGAGACCGGGGCGGCGGGGGCCGGTGTTTCCCGGACGGGAGATGCCGGCTTTTCTGCTGCCGGAGGGGCGGGCTTTTTCTCCTCCGCAGGCGGGGGCGTGGGAGCCTTCTCCGGCTGCGGAGCAGGCTTCGGGGCGGCGGGCTGCTGTGGGGCCGGACGGTGGGGCATGGGCGGCACGGCAGCCTCCTGTTCCTCACGGGCCATCTGGCGCATCACCACACGCTCCCCCTCCCGGAAGCCACGGCGATAGCCGCCACGGCGAGCCAGCAGGCAGAAGATCAGCAGCAGCAGCACCAGCACCAGCGCAACGGGGGCCAGCAGCGGCAGCTGCCACGGCAGATGGGGCACGGTGATGGGGGTCAGCAGCACCCGCCACAGGGCGGCAAGCGGCGAGCTTACACTGGTGCTTGCCGGGGCGGCGGCATCGACGGCCAGTGCCGTCTGTGGCAGCAGGAACAGTCCCATCAAGCCAAGGTATGTTTTTTTCATCCGTGCCACTCCCTTTACATACAAATTCTCCGTACAGTATACCACGCACGCCGCCCGGCTGTCCACGCTCCGGCGGCGATTTTTTAAGGAAATATGAAATTTGTCGAAAGTGAGCATTTTCCGGTAGCTTTCCGCCGCCGCTTCCCGTATAATGGAGACAATGAATCCGGGAGGTACGTCCATGCAAGCTACCAAGGAAACTGTTCAGAAGCGTCCCCACACCGCCCTGTGGGTCATCCTGTGCGTCGTGCTGCTGTGTGCAGCCGGGGCGGCGCTGTATTTCTGCCGGTGGGCGGAAAAGCCCCTGACGCTGGCGGAGGGCTATGTGGCCGCCGAGGGGCTGACGGCGGACATCACCGACGGCGAGGGAGCCGTCCTGTCCCAGCCGGTGCGGGGGACGAAGGTCACCTATGTGGTGGAGGACGAGGACAAGGATCATCCCGGTCTGGTGCGGCTGGTGCTGGGGGAGGACAGCTTCGGCTATCTGGCCCGTGAGCAGCTGGTAACGGATCCCAAGGACGTGGTGGCCACGAAAATCATCTATGTCCGCACGGCGGTGAATCTGCTGGATGAAGCGGGGGCCGTGCCGGGGCGGCTGGTGCAGAAGGGAGAGGCCCTGACCGTCACCGGCTGGCAGGATATGGACGCCAGCGGCGCCGTGGGGCGCTGGCAGGTGGAGGGCGGCTACATCCGGGCGGAGTACGTCACCATGGACGAGCCCAGCGCCAAGGCGCAGTACGATCAGGAGGTCTATCAGCTCCACGCCGAACGAGGGGACAGTTGGGGCGGCGGCGACGCCGCAGGGCTGGACTACTTCCCCCGTGAAAAGGCCAGCTTCGAGGGCCATCCCATGCCCGGCGAGGTGAAGGCCCTGTATCTCAACAGCGAATCCGTCGCCCAAGCGGCGGAATATGTGGAGGTGGCGGACTCCTGCGGTATCAACGCCTTTGTGGTGGACATCATGGACGGCGGAGCCATCGCCTATCCCTCGGAGGTGATGAAGCAGTACTCCCCCTCCGCCTACGAGAGTGCCTACAACACGCTGGAGGTATATCAGACGGGCATCAAGACCCTGAAGGATGCCGGGTACTACGTCATCGGACGCATCACGGCCTTCAACGACCCCCATCTGGCGGAGGATCACCCGGAGTGCGTCATCGCCGATCAGGCGGGCGAGCCTTTGCAGATCGGCGGGATGTACTGGCCCAGTGTGTACAGCCGGTTCGTGTGGCAGTACAAGGTGGAGCTGGGGCTGGAGGCGGCCCGACTCATGGGCTTTGACGAGATCCAGTTCGACTATATGCGCTTCCCCGACGGCACATGGGCCTTCGAGGAGGGGACCATTGACTACCGCAACGAAAACGGCGAGAGCAAGGCCCAGGCGGTGCAGCGATTCCTGATGTACGCCTGCGACCGGCTCCACGACGCCGGGGTGTATGTCTCCGCCGATGTGTTCGGGGAGTGCGCCGAGGCCTACGTCACCGCCTACGGCCAGTACTGGCCTGCCATCAGCAATGTGGTGGACGCCATCAGCGCCATGCCCTATCCGGATCACTACGGAGCCTCCGGGGACTGGCTGCCGTGGGAGCACCCCTACGAGACCATGTATGCCTTCGGCCAGAAGGCGGCCCAGCGGCAGCTGGAGACGGCGTCTCCGGCGGCGGTACGCACATGGGTGCAGGCCTACAACGCCATCCGGGAGCCCTACAACACCTACGGCCCGGAGGAGGTAGGGGCCCAGATCAAGGCTCTGCGGGACACCGGCAACACCGGTGGGTATCTCACATGGAACGGGGCCTCCCCGCTGGGGAAATACCGGGCGTTGGCTCCGGCATTTGATTGAGGAAGTGCAGAAAGAGAGCCTGCGGCAAAAGCCGCAGGCTCTCTCTTGCTGCCGTATCCCCCCGGTGCGGACTTGTCAATCTCCGAGAGAAAAATAGGGACCAAAAAAGCCGCCCTGACGGCGGCTTCTTTGGCGGAACAAAAAGAAGGAAAACGTAAAGGTAGAAAGCAAATGAAAAGGGGGAAATGCGATTACTTGTGATCCACGGAGTACATATGCTCAATGAGGCACAGGATCTTATCGGAATAGCCGATCTCGTTATCATACCAGGAGACCACCTTCACAAAGGTGTCGGTCAGGGCGATACCGGCCTTGGCGTCGAAGATAGAGGTGTGGGTGTCGCCCAGGAAGTCGGAGGAAACCACAGCCTCGTCGGTATAATCCAGAATACCCTTCAGCTCACCCTCGGAGGCCTTCTTCATGGCGGCGCAGATCTCGTCGTAGGTGGCAGGCTTCTCCAGATTCACGGTCAGATCCACCACGGAGACATCCAGCGTGGGGACACGCATGGACATACCGGTGAGCTTGCCGTTCAGGCTGGGAATGACCTTGCCCA
>OBLO01001165.1_pt1 | contig 23616 bp, 17 predicted proteins | sample 1519401 | NCBI WGS metagenome assembly OBLO01 (sample SAMEA2602897, study PRJEB22501) | metagenome | reverse complement strand
TTTTTTCCGTACTTTCGTATCAACTTAAAGAAGTAACGATATGAAGATACGTGTAGGTTTCGGCTTTGATGTCCACCAACTGGTGGCAGGGCGCGAGCTTTGGCTGGGCGGTATCCGCCTGGAACATGAAAAGGGATTGTTGGGGCACTCGGATGCAGACGTGCTCATCCATACTATCTGTGACGCATTGCTGGGAGCGGCGAATATGCGCGACATCGGCTATCATTTTCCCGATACTGCCGGTGAGTTCAAGAATATAGACAGCAAGATTCTGTTAAAGAAAACAATAGAACTGATAGCTGCTAAAGGCTATTTGGTGGGTAATATTGATGCTACCATCTGCGCTGAGCGGCCTAAGTTGAAGTCCTATATTCCCGAAATGCAACGTACGCTTGCCGCGGTGATGGGAATAGACGAGGATGACATCTCCATCAAGGCCACCACCACGGAGAAACTCGGCTTTACGGGCAGGGAGGAAGGTATATCCGCCTATGCCACTGTATTGATAGTGAAGGAATGACATGAAATAATATCAACTCAATTTAATCATCCACTTATATGAAGAAAATCTCCTTGACCTTTTGTCTGGCACTTTTATCCTCCTTGTTCTGCCCGGCACAAGTATCGCCTTTACAATTCAACAAGAATGGAGAGTTTAAAATCGTCCAGTTTACAGACATCCACTTTAAGTATGGTAATCCGGCTTCAGACATTGCTTTGAAGCGTATTGGCGAGGTGCTTTTAAAAACAAAAAAAGAAGGGATAGTTTAAATGCGCCTATTTAACAGACATCCACTATAGGTAGGGTACCCCGCCTACAGACTTTGTTTTGAAGGTTATGGGGGGGGGGCTGGAGCCGGCCCCCCCCTATTTAGTAGTCTTCCCGGGCGGGGTGTTCTCCCCCCCCCCTGCCGATACGGCCATGCGCAAGGTGCTTTCCTATGCTACGGACCGTAAGATTCCTTTTGTCGTAACCTTTGGTAACCACGACAACGAGCAGGGAAAAACACGTGCCGAACTTTATGATGTTATCCGTTCCATGCCTTTCAATATCCAACCCGACCGTGGCGGAGTTGAATCCCCCGACTATGTCCTCACACTGAAATCCTCGGACGGCAAGAAGGATGCAGCCCTGCTTTACTGTCTGGATTCCCATTCCTACTCCAAACTGCCCGATGTAAAAGGGTACGACTGGTTCACTTTCGACCAGGTGAACTGGTACCGCCAGCAGAGTGCCGCTTATAAAGCAAAAAACGGTGGGCAACCTTTGCCTGCACTGGCATTCTTTCATATCCCTCTGCCGGAATATAATGAAGCCGCTTCTGACGAGAACGCCATACTGATAGGTACCCGCATGGAAAAGGCTTGCGCTCCGGAACTGAATACGGGCATGTTCACTGCCATGAAAGAGGCCGGTGATGTGATGGGTATGTTTGTCGGGCACGACCATGACAACGACTATGCCGTGATGTGGAAAGGAATCCTTCTGGCCTACGGCCGCTTCACAGGTGGCAATACTGAGTACAACCACCTTCCCAACGGTGCACGTGTCATTGTGATGAAGGAAGGCGCCCGTACTTTCACCACCTGGATTCGTCTGAAAGGTGGTGAAATCATTGATAAGACGGTCTACCCCGACAGCTATGTGAAGGACGATTGGCGTAAGCGTCCGTTGGTGACGGAATAGACTGAAATGGAGAGCCTTATCCCATAATGGGTGGGAACCTATACTTTCCCGATAGAAACATTATTGTTTTTCATGTACGAGATGCACATCTTATGCTGCGTGAGATGTATATCTCGTACAGGATGAGATGTACATCTCGTGCATGAATACCTATTGTCTTTTGATTCTTCTCCCTTACTCTTTCACGTTCACGGCTAAAGGTCTGTTCCGTTTCTGATTGTAATCAGAATGCTGCTCTTTCCAGCCACGTTGACCTCCTCGTTTAGATATCCGGATTTGCGGAAAACAAGTATATCATCTTCCGGTACCTCTATGGTATATCTGCCGCTTTTATCAGTGACACCCACCACCCGTTGCTGTGCGGTAGAGTAGATTTCCACTCTGTCTGCCGGAGTGGCCTGCACATCGCGCACCATGCCTTTGATGGATATAATGGTTCCTTTACCTATTTCTTTTCCGGCTTGTCTTTGTTCTGTTTGGTGCCCATCGGCAGAGGTCTTTCCTATACCGATGATGTCTTTCAACAAGATATGGTCTGAAGCATCTCCCATTTGTATCTCAAAGTTACCAGGTTCTACTGCCGTCTGTCCGTTTTCGTTAGTAAAGGCTAAATCTTCGATGGCAAAGTGCAGGGGGACTTGAACTTCTTCATCGGGTTTCAGCTCTACTTTCTGAAACGCTTTCAACTGCCTGACCGGGGTGGATATGGAGCTAAACACATCCCTTACGTAGAGTTGCGGTACGGCTTTACCCGCCCGTGTTCCGGTGTTTTTCACTGTTACAAGGACTTTTACCGAATCCGTTGTTTGTTCTATCTGCAAATCCGCATACTCAAAGGTTGTATAGGTCAGTCCGTGCCCGAAGGCCCATAAGGGACCGGGAGAGGAGAATACATAGTCCCTACCGGGCTGTTCATAACTTCCCGGTTTATGATAGAATCCCCGGTCCGTAGGCAAGTGGTTGTAATAGGCAGGCAGATGTCCGCTGCTTTTGGGGAACGAGACGGTCAGATGGCCGGAAGGATTTGTCTTTCCGAACAGAATATCGGCGATGGAGCTGCCTTCCTGCTCTCCTGCATACCATTGTACAAGGATGGCGGGTATATGCTCCTTTTCCCATGCGATGGCGAAAGGCTTTCCCGTAACCAAGACCAGCACGACCGGTTTCCCGGTGGCATGGACGGCTTGTATCAACTTCCCTTGGGCACCTGTCAGAGAAAGGTCGGTAAGGTCGAAGCCCTCTCCGCAGTTGGTTTCGTGGTAATCCCTTGCCAGCGAGGCGCTAGCGCTGCCGCAGAACAGAATAGCTGCATCGCTCTGCCGTGCCGCTTCAACAGCCGCCGCAATTTGCGTGGTATCCATGGACATCATGTTGCATCCTTTGGCATAACGTATCTTTATGCCGACCGGTTCCACCTGCTTGCGTATGCCTTCCAGCGGGGTGATGCCATCTTGGTTGGTACGGCTCCAAGTATAATCTCCAAACTGCACCTGGTCTGCGTTCGGTCCGATGACAGCAATGGATTTCAACTGAGATAGGTTTAGCGGTAGCAGGTCCTTGTCATTCTTCAAAAGGACGGTAGATTCATCGGCTATCTGTCGCGCTACCTGGATATTCTCCTGCGAGTGCAAGGAGTGTCCTGCAAATCTGTCTCCATAAGGGTCCTCGAACAATCCCATACGGAATTTGGCAAGAAGAACCCTGCTCACTGCCTTGTCGATAATCCCTTCATCTACTTTTTTCTCCTTGACCAGTGCAGCCAGATGTGGGAAACATTCGCTGGAGGCTTCTACGTCCAATCCGGCAACAATGGCTTGCACCGCTGCTTCCGCTTGGTTGGAGGCGGTACGCTGGAAGGTGTGTAGCATGTCTATGGCTCCCCAGTCAGAATATATATACCCTTGAAAGCCCCAGCGGTTGCGCAGGACCTCGGTGAGCAGATAGTGTGAGGAGGAGTTGGGGACACGGTTCCATGAATTGTAGGTGGACATCACAGCGTGTATCGGCAGGGAGGTGACAACCCGTTTGAACGGTTGGAGATAGACATCATGCAGTTCTCCCACACCGCAATGGACCGAGGCAAGGTTGAGACCTCCCAACGGGTTGCCATGCGGACCATAATGTTTCAGCATAGGGGATATTCCGTTGTCCAGATAGCCTTTTGCCTCTTCATAAGCGAAGATGCCATTCAGGAAAGGGTCTTCGCCGTAACTCTCTTCTACACGCCCCCATCTTAAATCGCGCACCACGTCTATGCATGGTGCCAGAATCTGACGGATGCCTTGATAATGCAGTTCTTTGGATATCTCTGCGGCACGACGGTAGGCCAGCTCCGGATTGAAAGTGGAAGCCAGTGCGATGTTCTGCGGGTAGATGGTGGAGCCTTCGTGTACCGAACCGTGCAAGGCTTCGGCAACTGTGAAGACCGGAATTCCGAGCCGGGTATGCTTCACCATATATTCTTGTATGCGCCGCATGTGCCGGTGGCAGCTTTCTCCAGTCAGCGGGAATCCTTCTACAAATCCCCAGCACAAGTCACCTACGAATTCTTGCAACTTGGTTTCGTTGAGGTCTTGCTCGTCAAAGATATTCCAGGAGTGAATGTGGCGTATTTGGGCGATTTTCTCTTCCAGTGTCATCCGTCGGAGAAGGTCGGTGGTACGTTCCTCGGGCGAGAGTGTGGGGTCTTTATAGGACTGTGCCTGCAGGGGTAGCGTAGCTACCCCGCAGAACAACAGTATGGGTGTTAAGAAATGAGATAAAAAGGTCGGTTTCATAAAATGGCTTTTTTCTTATTGGGCGAAAGCGTGTCGATAGCCTTGTATCTTGTTCCATGCTCCCCGTGTGAAGTCGGGCACTTCTACGGGAACCGAACCATTCTCGATGGAGAGTTTGGTCAGCGGGATGAGTGAGCACCACTCGGCAAGGTCGTAGACGTCCATATCCAGCGGCAGACCGTTGTGCAAGCAGTAGATGAGGCGTGAATCCATGATGAAGTCCATTCCGCCATGTCCACCCACTTCCTTAGCTCTTTCTTCCATGTCCTTGATGATGGGGTCCTTGTATTGCTCCATCAGTCTGCTTTTGGCAGCTTCGGGCATGTATTCGTGGGCAGTGAAGGTCTGCCCGCTGGTGATGGTTTCTGGAAGGTTCTTACTTTCCAGAGCATATCCTTCCATCGGATATTTATCGGCAAATCCTTGTGTTCCGGATAATTGGTACAAACGGCTGTAAGGGCGGGGGGAGGCCACGTTGTGCTCAATCTGGATGGTTTTACCTTTTTCTGTACGTATCAAGGTAAGTGTGACTTCTCCGTTCTGGAAGTTCTTGGCATCTTCGGTCCTTCCGTGCTTATCCAGGTAATCGGGAAGGGAAACGGGATCGCTGTCCATGGCCACCAGATACTTCATACGGTCGCCCCGGTGAATGTCCAGCAACTGGCATGCCGGACCCATTCCATGAGTGGGGTATACGTCTCCCCGGTGGGCCATGTTGTACTGCATGCGCCAGTCGGCATTATAGTCCGGCCAGATATCGTATAGACAATGGTTGTATGCTCCTTTCACATGGGTGATATTTCCGAAAAGACCCTGCTGCGCCATGTTCAGGGTGGTAATCTCAAAGAAGTCATAGACACAGTTTTCCAGCATCATGCAGTGTTTGCGGGTACGTTCTGCGGTGTCTATCACTTTCCAAATTTCATCCAGTGTCATGGCGGCGGGTACTTCGCAAGCCACGTGTTTTCCGTGCTCCATAGCATAAATCATCATGGGAGCATGGTGTATCCAGTCGGTGGCTATATAGATAAGGTCTATGTCATCGCGTTCGCACACTTGTTTCCAGACATCTTCACTGCCGTAGTAGGTGGTTGCTTCGGGCATGTTGGCGCGACTCAGCATGTTTTGGCAGCTGTCCACTCGGAACTGGTTCAAGTCGCACAGAGCCTTTACCTGGATTCCTTTTTGATAGGTGAAGCGGCGGATGGCTTCGGTACCCCGGGCGCCCAGACCGATAAATCCGATGCGCACGGTTTCGATAGGTTCGCAGGTCAGCCCCACTACATCGGTCTGTCCGGCAGGGCGGGGTGGTGTGGAGACACTTATCTGTGTTTCGGCTCTCTTTGAGTCAGAGGTGCAGGCGGAGAAATGGAAGAGGCCGCCAAGCAATAGGGCTATCAGTAATACTGTGTGAAAAGTATATCTTGTTTTCATAGGATATTGTATTTAAATGATTCCCCAATCTCCTGAATGGGGACGAGGAGCAATGGATATTAATAACCGGGATTCTGTGTAACCAATCCCTTACCGTCGTTGATGGCCGAGAGTGGTAACGGATATAATTCCTTGTTCTTGTTGGCATAGGCCGTACCTTTTACCGTTTCGGCATGTTCCACGAACTTGTTAAAGCGAATCAAGTCGGCACGGTATTGTCCGTTCTCACACCATAGTTCATGGCTTCTTTCCTTCAGTAGTATTTCCACGAACTTTTCTTCCGTATTGACCTCACTGTTGCTGATACCATCCAGTCCGGCTCTGTTGCGGATGGTGTTGATGTGGGTCATCGCTTCTTCCTTATCCGCAGCAGATGAGCCGGGTTTCAGATAGAGCGCTTCTGCCAGTGTCAGATACACATCTGCCAGACGGTAGATAATCGGGTCGATAGAACTTTTGCCTCCATTGCCAGTGACGTTGGTGTCGTAGCCGTATTTCAATGGAATAGGACCTAACTCAAGGTGTGAACTGGGGTTCTCACGATCTACGATGTCACCGTTTTGAGCCTGGTAAGAAGCCACCAGATAAGTCTTACGGACGTCATTTTCCTCAAAGCTGTCATAGAAATACCAGGTGCTGTTCACGCATTCGTATCCACTTGCCATACCATGGTCTGCAAAGTCGGTGGGCAGTACGAACATGTGCCAGTCATTCCAGCTTACTGCTTCCGTGTTGACGGGGATTGCCCATATTATTTCCGTATTGCTCTTACCTTGTCCACCTATCTCAAACATCTTCGTATAGTCTGCAGACAAGCGGTAACCGTAAGACGAACTCATCAGTTCGCGGGCAATCGTTTCTACTTTTGTGTAGTAACTCTTGTCGTCTGGGCTCTCGTGCAGATAGAGCCTGATGAGGAGCATATTGGCAAGTCCCTGGCTGAATCTGCCGTATTCGGCTTCTGCTGGGGTGGGCAGGTAGCTAGCTGCAAAGATCAGGTCTTCTTCTATGAACTTTACCATTTCCTCTTTGGAAAGGCGTGCCAGCGGCTTTTCCACTGTGGGATTTTCCAGTACTTCCAGCGGAGCTATGACCAGTGGACCGAACATGTCGTACAAGGTATAGGAAATGAGTCCGCGGGCACATCTTATTTCCGCAGCGTAGCGTTGTTTCTTCTCCGTGCTCAGGAAGTCGCATGCTTCAATCTGTGCCAGTACGGAGGTGCAGCGGCTGATGTCATTGAGCCAACCGTCGCTGTATGCATCTGTATCTGTGTAGTAGAAGCGGGTAAGGTCGGCGGTGGTTGGGAAAAAATTAAGGTCGGATACGTCTTTCAGGAAACCGGATTTGCAGGTTAGAATTTCTGTGGTAAGGTCGTTTACTACGGTTACTCCGCGTTCACTGGTTGAGAAGAGCCCGTCGAACCAGCTGGAGCGTACAGAGTAGTAGCATGAGTTGACCATCGACTCAACGTCTGTTTCCGTTTGTGGAAAATTGGACGGATTGATGTCGGAATAGTCTATGGGGTCAAGGTCTATGCAGCTGTTCAGAGACAAGCCTCCCATCAGAGCTGCTGCCAATATAAATAGTTTACAGTACTTTTTCATAAGAATACTTTTTATAAATGATTAGAATGAAACATCTACACCGAAGCTGAAGGTACGTGCATTGGGATAGGCTGCCGCATAAGCATCTGTTTCGGGGTCAAGGCCTTTATAGGGAGTGATAACAAACAGGTTGTTGACGGAAGCATGGAAACGTACATTACTCAGCACCTTAGTTTTTGCCAGTAAAGACTTGGGCAGTGTATATCCCAGGCTGATGTTCTGCAGACGGATGAACCAGGCTTTCTGGTAGAAGAAGTCTCCTGCCGTATAGTTAGTTCCGGTGATGTAGTAAGAGCTGGGACGTGTGGTCGACGGATTGTCGAAGGTCCATCTGTCTTTGATGGTTCGCAACATGTTGTAGCCGCTTTGGGCGATTCCACCGCCGTTTACGCCGAAATCCATTTCAGTGGGGTCCTGCATGATGCGGTCGAACATACCGTTGAACATGATATTGAGGTCGAAACCTTTGTACTTGAATGTATTGGTCATACTTGCCATCCAGCCCGGGTCCAACGTACCGATAAGTTCGGTGTCGGCTTCGTCTATGATGCCGTCGGGGCGTCCCAGCAGCATGAAGCGACCGTTCTCATCCACTTTCGGGTTGCCGTTTTCATCGCGTACATAGCCGTCGAGGTCCTTGATGACAATCTGTCCCGGACGCAGGTCCGGCTGTGCGGTAGGAGCTTCTTCACCTATCTGCATGATATGGTCGGCACGGCGGGAGTAGATGGCTCGTATCGGGTCTGTCTCTTTCTCATATACGTTCGGTTTCCAGTCCGGAGTGCGTTCTTTCCAGCGATCTTTGTAGTTGGTATACGTCAGTGATGTTTCCCAGAAGAAGTCTTTGGTGACAATGTTGCGGGTATTCAAGGTGACTTCGATACCACGGCTCTGCGTCTTGCCGATGTTTGCCATTACTTGCTTCACCTCCTGATAGGTATTCAGGGGCTTGTAGTTCAGCAGGTCCGAAATCACTCTCTGGTAGAGTTCCACAGAACCAGTGATGCGACTCTTCAAGAAGCCGAAGTCCAGTCCGAGATTCCATTCAGTTGTCGTTTCCCATTTCAAGTCTGGATTTTCAAGGCGGCTTTTCATGACGCCGCTTACCGTTTTGTAGTCGGAGTTTATCCAGCTGCCTTGTGCTCCGTAGCTGGCAAAGGCATTGGTACTGATGTCTGCATTACCGGTCTGTCCCCAGCTGAGACGCAGTTTGAGGTTGGATAGCCAGTCAATGTTGCGCATAAAGTTTTCTTCGCTCATGGTCCATCCTGCTGCAACCGATGGGAAATATCCCCATTTGTTGTTCTTGGCAAATACGCTGGCACCGTCGGCACGCAGTGTAGCTGTCAGCAGATAGCGGTTCTTCAGAATGTATCCGGCACGGAAGAAGTAGGACATCATCTTATTCTCGGTAGAGGTGGATTTGGTGATTTTGGTACCTGTACCGGCATCCATGTTGTTCCAGAGGAATGCATCTGTGATGAAATTGTTGTTGCCCAGTTCCGATGCGTCATAATTGAATTTTTCGTAAGAGGTGCCTGCCAGCAGGTTGATGCTGTGGATATCTGCGAAAGTGCGCTGATAGGTGGCAGTTGCTTCCATCAGATACTGGTTGTTGTCGGTATTGTAGATGTAGGCTACACCATTCAGATTCTTTCCGTTCAGCGTGCTGCGGGGCTGGTAGGTTTTGCGGTCCACATTGGCGTGGTCCAAACCGGCGTTGACGCGCAGTGTCAGTCCTGCGATGGGTTTTGCTTCGATGAAGATATTACCCAAGAGGCGGTCAGTACGTCCTTTGTCCGTATTGTTCAGCAAGGAGTAGGGGTTGGGCTGTTGTCCCAGTAAGGGGTTGATGGGATACGTACCGGTTGCTTCGTCATACGCCTGGATATTGGGACCCATCTGTATGGCAGAGCGAATGATACCGGAGTTTTCGAATTGCCCGGAACCTAACTGAGTGTTGTCGTTGTCGATGCGGGTCAATGTAAGGTTCAGACCTGCCTTGAAGATGTTCAGAAACTTCTGGTCAATGTTTGCTTTGGCAGTATAACGAGTCATACCGGAATTCTTGACGATACCCTGGTGGTCGTAATAGTTGAACGACACCATGTATTGCGTACTTTCACTACCACCTTGCAGGTTGACGTTGTGTTCCTGTATCTGTCCGTCGCGTGTAATCAGTCCCAACCAGTCGGTTCCGGGGCCGGCGCCTGCAATGTCATTGTCCGAGTAAGGTCGGCTGTATGCCACTCCGTTGGCAGGATTGGCTTGTGCTTCTTCCAGCGTTCTGTTTCCCCAAGGGGACACGTTGTTGTTCCATAACCAGGATTCCCAGGTGGTGCTGTTCTTTTCTACCATCCATTCTTGCAGAGACAAGAGGTCATAATTGTCTGTGTATTTCTGGAAAGAGTAGTTGTATGAGTAGTTCACACGGGCTTTCCCCTCCTTACCTCTTTTGGTGGTGATGATAACGACACCGTTGGCAGCACGTGCACCGTAGATGGAAGTGGCACTGGCATCTTTCAGCACTTCGATGGATTCTACATCGTTCGGATTCAGGAAGTTTAGGATTCCTTGTGTACCCGGGTCCATTTTGGCATCTCCACCCGAGGCTTGGTCCAGCTTAGCGATGGGGAAACCGTCTACGATATAGAGCGGGTCATTGCTGGCATTGACGGAACCGGCACCGCGGACCAGAATGTCCAGACCGCCACCGGGCTGTGCGCTGTTCTGGCGGATATAGAGTCCGGCAGCCTTACCTTCGAGTGCATGTCCGATGGAAGATACGCCGTTCAAGTTTAGGTCGTCTCCTTTTACACTGGACACAGAGCCCGTCAAGTCGCGTTTCTTGACCGTACCGTATCCTACCACTACCACGTCATCCAACATTTTGCTGTCCTCCTCCAGCACAATCTGCCGGAACTTGTTGTTCTTTAAGGTCACTTCCTGGGTAGTGTACCCTATATAAGAGACAACGAGTGTGCTTCCGGTAGGTACTTCCAGTGAATAATTACCGTCTATGTCGGTAATGCATCCTAGAGTACTGCCTTTGACAAGAATGTTTGCACCGATGACGGGGATACTGTTCTTGTCCGTCACTTGTCCTTTGGCAAGTATGACCTTACCAGACTGCGACGGGGCGTTATCTTGTTTTTGGGTTAGAAGAATTCGTTTTTCGGAGATTGAATAGGCAATATTCGTATTCCTCAAAGCTTGTTCCAGGGCGGCGTTGATGGATGCATTCCGTACATTTACAGTGACATGCTGTTTCACGTCTACTTGTTGTTGTTCATAGAAGAATTTAAAGTCTGTCTGCTGTTCAATGCTTTGAATGAATGCGGATAGAGGTTTGTCGGTCAGGTTGATGTTGATACCTGCATTCTGTGCATGAGAAGCAAGAGGGAATATGCCTGCAATAAGCAGTAATAGAAGACAAAGTCTTTTTGGACATCTTGTCAGGGCATTCTGTGACCAGTATGTTCCCATAATGAATTAGATTTTAGTTAATAATAATTTTTCTCTTTAATGTTTTAAGGCCTTTATTAATTAAAGAGTCCGGCAAATATAGAATTACTCATTTGAAAATAGAAATAAAACATTTATTAACATTCATGATGAATATTGTTCCTGCACCTCGTTAAAAAACTCCTTTTTTTTGGCAGATGATATGGAAACCTTTATATTTGGACGCTCTTTAATGTTCTGGTCCCTTTTTTATTAACCCGTTTTGATAATCTGGTTCATATTGTTATGCCTATGAATAACTATACTTGAAAAGGAGGGGATACATGGAAGAACATATTCTCTTTTCCAAAATACAGCAGGGGGATGCCGCTTCTTTTGAGTGGTTGTACAAAAAGTACCATCCCAGGATGTACGTCTTTTGCTACGGATTGTTGCATGACAGTGACAAGGCAAAGGACATTGTCCAGGAGTGCTTTATCGCCTTCTGGGAACATCGTACTCATATTGATGCTCCCGAAGCCATCAGTGCTTACCTGTTCCGCATTATGAAGAATCTCTGCGTGAAACAAATCCGCCGGGATACCATACTGAATAACTTTTCTAAAATAGAGACGATGACCCTGCGGGAACTAGAACTTGCCAGTTATACGGCTGAGCATAATATTTTGAATGATCTTTATTTCAAGGATTTGAATAAGAGGTATCTGGAAGCGCTTGACAAGCTGCCCAAGCAGTGCCAAACCATTTTCAGGATGAATCGGAACCAAGGAATGCGTAGCGACGAGATAGCCGGAGTGCTGAATCTGTCTGTGCGTACCGTTGAGAACCAACTTTACCGCGGACTCAAACTAATTAAGAAATCATTGGGTGATTATCTGCCCGTATTAATTCTGCTATTTGTCAAAGATTTGTTTAAATAACGATGTGATGATGATAAACGAAGATTATTTTATAAAATACCTGAAGAATGAACTGACGGAGGAAGAAACCCGGCAGTTGATAGCTTGGGTGAAGGAAAAGAAGGAGAATCAGGACTTCCTTTTCTCGCTGAAGGACTCTTATGTATATCTCAATTATGAGAATGATTGCAAGGAAGCGGATACGGAACACGAGTGGCAGAAGTTTGCTCAGAGAACCGGTCTGTCACAGCAGGCGGGCACACCTCCAAAAAAGAAGAATGTGTCATGGAGGCGTTTCTTCCTTTACGCCGCTGTTGTCGTGGTCGTTGCCTTCGTGGGCTGGCAGGCCAATGCTTATTACTCCGGTATCAGTTCATCTGTGGAGCTGGTTACTCTGGAAACAGAAGTAGGACAGCAGGCCAGGACTGTGCTGCCAGATGGCTCTACGGTGTTGCTGAACGCTTGTTCCAAACTGACCTATTCATTGGGGGAGTGGCGGAAAGCACGCGGTGTACAGCTGGAGGGAGAAGCGATATTCGATGTGAAGCATAAAAATGGTAAACCGTTTTATGTACATACCCGTCACTATGACATCCGCGTTCTGGGAACGAATTTCAATGTCTCTTCCTATGCGGAAGAAGCCGAGGACATTGTGACCTTGAAAAATGGAAAGGTGGAGATTGATGTGGAAGGTATTGTCGAGAATGCGGTGTTGGTACCCGGGGAAAGTTTTGTCTATGACAACCGCTCCGGAACTTACAAGATAGAGAAGCGTTCGTTGAACCAGATATACGCATGGGAACATAAGGAGATTGTTTTTGAGGGGCATACTCTGGAAAATAAGAAAGAAGAATTGTCCCGGCATTTCGGTTATCGCTTCCAGATAGCGCCGGAGTTGCATCAGCTCAGTTTCAAAGCGACTTTGCGCGATGAAAGCCTGAATGAATTTCTGTCGTTGCTATGTAGCATTACTCCGCAGTTGTCCTATCGCATAGATGCAACCCATAAAGTTGTAGAGTTGGTAAAATTAGAGAAATAGGAAGATGGATAAGGTGAGGACTGCTTTTATCGGTGTGGGATACCGTGGCAAACAACTGTTTAGATTATTGCAGAATATACCTTTCTTTCAGGTTCAGGCAGTTGCCGACCCGGGTGTGAAGTCGTCGGAAATATCCGGTATCCCTTGCTATAACCAAGGGGAGGATGCCTGCCTTGATATGCTGAAGGAGCATCATCCGGAATTGGTGTTTATCGCCTCTCCCTGGCAATACCATGTGCAGCATGCCTTGCTATGTGTGGAGCACGGGTGCCACGTGGCGTTGGAGATTAAGGGAGGGCTCTATATTGATGAATATACTCCTTTGATGGAACTGGCAGAGCAGCATGGCTGCCGCGTATATCCTTTGGAGAATACACTTTTTATGCGCGAAAACCTTTCCATTCTCAATATAGTGGAATCAGGTCTGTTGGGAGAGATTGTCTACATGCGAGGTGGCTATCGGCACGACCTGCGGCACTTGTTGCTGGACGATGCGGGCAATATCGGTAATCGGGAAAAGACGGAAAGCGTCTGGCGTAGCAAGTTCTATCAAGAGGAGAACGGTGACCTTTATCCCACCCATGGTCTGGCTCCCCTTTGCATGATTGCGGGCATCAACCGGAAAGACCGGATTAGAAGTCTTACCTCATTCGCCTCCAAACCGGCGGGCATGTTGCAGCGTATCAAAGACCTCGGTGGAAATACAGATGTAGAGATACGGACGGGAGATGTTGTCATCACTCAGTTGGAAACGGAAAACGGCATCCTTCTCTCGCTGACCCACGACACCACCTTGCCCCGTCCGCGCAGTTTGGACTTCGAGATACAAGGCACGAAAGGAATCTGGCAGGGAGACAGACGGCTTATATATATAGAAGGGAGCAGTCCCGATGAGACTTGGGAGGCGGACCGTACTTATATAGACTGCTATGAACATTCCTATTGGCAACAGTGGGGTAGGAAGGCACTGGAAGTTGATAGCCATCATCAGGGGATGGACTACATCATGTTGAAAGCTCTGGAAGCAGACTTAAAGGAGGAATACCCTTATCCGGCCACATTAGATGATTTGGCTTTATGGACATCCGTCACGCCTTGGTCGAAAATCTCTATCTCTGAACGAAGAACCGTTCGTTTGTGAATTTTAGCTTTCTTGCCCAGCTGAAACTTTATCACTCTCCGTTCATTGAATTATAGCATTGGATTTATTAATTTTGCAGGAAAGAAAAAAGAATATCATATGGACAAAATAAGAACTGGATTAGCCGCTTACGGAATGTCGGGACGTGTTTTCCATGCTCCCTTCATCTCCACCAACCCTCATTTTGAATTGACTGCCGTTACGGAGCGCAGTAAGGAACTCTCCCGGGAAAAGTATCCCGACGCTTGTATTGTGCGGAGTTTTGAGGAACTTATCGGACTGGAAGGGTTGGATTTGGTTGTCATCAACACACCGGACAGCACTCATTATGAGTATGCCCGCCGCGCCCTCGAAGCAGGTAAGCATGTGGTTGTGGAGAAGCCTTTCACCACCACCGTGGCAGAAGCTGAGGAACTTGTGGCATTTGCCGCAAGCCGGGGGCTGACCTTGAGCGTTTACCAGAACCGCCGGTGGGACTGCGATTTCCTGACAGTTAAGCAAATACTGTCCAAAGGCTTGCTGGGGCATCTGGTGGAGTTTGAATCCACCTTCCCCCGTTATCGTAATTTTATCAAGCCGAATACTTGGAAGGAAACCGGACAAGATGGCGGTGGCTTGACCTATAACCTGGGCGCCCACGTCATAGACCAGGCTGTGCAGCTGTTCGGTATGCCCGAAGCCGTCTTTGCAGATATTGCCACGTTGCGCAAGGACAGCAAGGTAGACGACTACTTCATCATTCATTTGCTACGCCCCTCAAAGGCACCCGAAGTAAAGATAACGCTGAAATCCAGCTATCTGATGTGTGCGAGCGAACCCCGTTTCGTCCTCCACGGCAGGGAAGGTTCTTACGTGAAATATGGTTTCGACCCGCAGGAAGCCGCCTTGAACGAAGGCGTATTGCCCGTCACTCCGCACTGGGGCGAGGAGGACAAATCCTCTTGGGGGATACTTCATACGGAAAAGGGCGGTAGAATCGTGCATGAACCTTATCCAAGCCTTCCCGGTGATTATGCAGCTTTTTACGAGAATATCTATCGGCATATTTGTCACGGCGAACCTTTGCAGAGCGATGCCCGCGAGGTGGTCGGAGTCATCCGCTTGATAGAGGCAGGCTGGGAAAGCAGCCGTATGCAGCGTGTGGTTCGTATCTGATAGAAAATCTTTTACCCGGTAGGGATGTGCAGCTTCACATGTGTCAACCGGGTGTATTTCGTACTTCCTATTATATAGGTACGCGCGATGCGTGCCGATGCTATCTCCATCAGTTCCCCTACCTGGTAGGTATGTTCCACGGCGGGCAGCTGGCATGATTTCCGGCTTGCCGTGCGTGCATTCAGCCGGATGCTGACGAAGTTGCCGATGGAGTCTTTCAGCTTCAGCACCTGGCGCACATAGAAATAAGGAGTGGTCCCTTTGAGCTGCGTCTTGTAGGGGTTGTCCTCCAGTCGCACGCTGAGCACCGTCAGCGTCAGGTTCTCCACTTTTTCGCCTTCCTTCCCCAGAAAACGTCCGCCGGTGGTCTGGTACGTTTTTCTCCGTTGTATGTCGAGATGGACCGAATGGTAAATCTTGGCAATCTGTACAAAACGTTCCTGCTTGGGGATGCGTGGTTGGAATTTGAAAGCTATCCACGTAAGATAGGCAGGGTCTATACGGAGGATTTCGTGCAGGAAGTGTCCGTGGTATTTGCCTACGGAGATAATGTCGTCCCCTTTGCTCTGCATTCTTTTGGCATTGTACTCCACAAGCAACAGGCTGCGCGGTGAGTAGAAGCATAGCGTGCTTGCCATCCGCAGCGTTTCGTGAATGTCGGTGGAAAGGTCGCAAATGTAGAAGATGGACTGTCTTCCGGGCAGTGGAGAGTAAATCCATAAAGTATATTGGAGATGCTCCGGTCGGGGCAGTACGACAAGATAGGCGCCCACTTCCTTATAAGAGGCTCTCCCTTGATTGTATGCATTCAGCTTACTATACAATAAGTCTTGTTCAGTCTGCGGTATGCCGGGTATGATTGGATTTGCCATAGCTCGGAATAATTTATTCCAAATATACCTTTTTGGAATGAAAAAAGCAAGGGGAAGTCAGGAAATATCAGAAGCGTACCATCAATTCCAATACCACCTTGTCTTGTTCCGACTCTTTCGCTATGCTGTTTTTGGCATAGAAGTATTTCTCGTAGTTCAGCCGGAGGTCTGTGCGGAATGCCTTGCTGAGGCTGAAGGTGATGCCGCCCGTCAGGCGTTGGCGTTTGTAGTCGGTCACTGTCAATCTGCCGGTTTCCTCATCGGCGGTTTTGGCGTCGCTCTGGTCGGTCATCATGTCGTAGCGTAGCAGGAAAGACATCTTGTTGAATACTTTTCGTAGAGGCAGGTCGTAGTTGATGAAGGTGTTGACGGCGTGTACATCTTTGAAAGCGTTGTCGGAATATTGCTTGTACAAGTATTCGCCTTCGATATGGAAACGGCCGGTTTCGTAGTAAGCGCCGATGTCATAGGACTGCATGCGTACTTCTTCCGGTTGGATACTCTGCACGCTTAGTGTCAGGTTCAGTCCTTTGGTGAAGAGAAACTGGGCTTTGGCGGAGTAGTTCACTTCCTTGTGCCATTCTTTCTGGTTGGTCAGTCCGGAACCGTTGAAAAGTCCTCCTTCCACGGTGATAGGTACATCGGTAGGCAGGGTATATCCTACTGTGAATCCCACGTCCCGTACATTGCCCACTTGCTTGGCGATAAACGAGCGGTTGGGGAAGTATTGCTGGTGCGGCGAGCGGTGGGCGTCGATGGTGAAGGGGACGCGCATTTGTCCGGCGGTGACTGTCAGTCCTTTTGTCGGGAAAAGCCGGGCGTAGGCATCCAGCATCTTGATTTGGCCTTCGTCGGAGAGGTCTATCTCGGCTTTGTAGGCTACGCTGGGCAATACGTTGCCCGTCACGCTGACGCGGGCATTGCGTACTTCGAAACGTCCTGCACCCATGGTGGTCTGATATTCGTATTTGGCGCGGATGGTTCCGTGGACTTCCGGCAGGTAGTCTTTGGTTTCCATTTTCTCCTTTTCAATCTTTTTTCCGTCCTCATTGATGGAGGGCGTTTGGGCAATTGCGGCCAACGGCAGCAGGGCAATCAGTACTGTCAATGCACTTTTTTTCATAATCTGTTGTTGTCGAATGATTTGTCGGCGACAAAGTTCGGACATACGTGTTGTGTTTTTGTGTCATATATGTTGCATTGTTGTTACAAAAAACTGTTGGAGGGAAGAACTGCGATGGGTGCCGTTTTAATCTTTTTATGGCTTGATTTAGTTTCTTGTTTTTATTAAAACGTTGGTTGTTAGGATTGTATGTGCACTGCCACAAATGTTTCAGTCTGAAATATCAATGAAATATTCTTATCTTTGAAGGAAATATCAAGAACGTTTGTTTTAGAACCCTGATGCTTATGAAAAGACAGTTGTTTTTAGCAGGAATAAGTTTGATACTGGGCGGCATGCCGATGCTTGCTCAAGATATATCTCCGGTGAATTCCGTTTCTTACGAATGGAAGAGCGTACCGATAGTGGGAGGAGGCTTTGTGGACGGTATCGTTTTTCACCCAGAAGCTCCTGGTGTCCGTTATTGCCGCACCGATATGGGAGGAGCCTACCGGTGGGACGCTGCTTCCAACCAGTGGACGCCCTTGCTGGACTGGATAAGTCTGGATGAAAGTAATCTGCAGGGGGTGGAGAGCATTGCCATTGACCCGCAGAATCCACAGAACGTGTATATTGCCTGCGGTACGTATACCAGTAGCTCCAATGGGGCCATACTCTGTTCTTATGATGGCGGCAGAACCTTTGCTCGCGTTGATGTGCCTTTTACGATGGGTGGCAACGAGAATGGGCGTGGTAATGGGGAACGGATGATGGTGGACCCGCAGAATGGGAATATCATTTATATGGGAACCCGTTTGCATGGTTTGTGGCGCAGTATGGATAAGGGGCAGAGCTGGGCACGGGTGGTGTCTTTCCCGGATGTCTCCGAGAAGTTCAATCCTGCCGACCGTGCTGCATGGGGGAATCGCGGTAGTGGCATTGTCTGCATAGTCTACGATGTACAAGGTACTCAAGATGGGCGTGGTACCCGTGACATTTATGTGGCGGCTTCATTGATGGGAAGGGAAAATCTGTTCGTGAGCCACGACTATGGTGAAAGCTGGCAGCCGGTTGAGGGGCAGCCGGTGCAGTATCGTCCCACACATATGGTTTTGACCGGTGACGGCCAATTAGTATTGACGTACGGAGATACTCCCGGTCCGAGTCAGATGGAGGACGGTGGAGTTTGGAAGTACGATATACGTAAAGACAAATGGACGGACATTTCGCCCGTCCGACTGTCCGATGGCGGAAAAGCGGGATTTGGCTATGCAGCCGTATCAGTGGATGCCCGTAATCCGAAACATCTGATTGCCAGTACACACAGCTTGGGAGGCAAACACGGTTATAAGAGTGATGAGATGTTCCGTACGACCGACGGTGGCAAAAGCTGGAAACCGGTTTTCAAGACGGGATATGAGTATGATTATTCTAAAGCTCCCTATACAGAGGTGGCGCCCCTGCACTGGATGTTCGACATTGAGATAGACCCAGCCGATGCTGAACATGCCATGTTTACCACTGGTTTCGGTGGTTGGGAAACTTTTAATCTATCGGCCGTGGAACGCGGGGAACCGGTGAAATGGAGCATCATGTCTGCCGGTATTGAAGAGACCGTGCCCCTCGAACTTTATGCTCCCGAAAAAGGCGCACGCCTGATTTCCGGTATCGGTGACTATGGTGGCTTTACGCATTTCGACCTCAATCGGCCCGATCCGTTGGGTAGTCATGCCAATCCTCATTTCGGTAATACGAATGGAGTGACGGGTGCCTGGTTGAAGCAGGATTTGATAGTCAGAGTGGGAACTTTGTTCGGCCACCAGCCGGGTGCACGCACCATCTCCTATTCAGAAGACGGAGGCAGGAGTTGGAACATGTGTGCTACTGTTCCCGTAGAGAAGGCGCGCAACGGGCATATTGCCGTTTCGGCCGACGGCTCTTCCTGGATTTGGACACCCGACCGTTCCACCGCTTTTCTGACCCGCGACAAAGGGAATTCGTGGATGTCTTGTCAAGGCCTGCCGGAGAATATCCGTGTCATAGCCGACAAAGTGAATCCCAAACGTTTTTATGCCGTGGATGCTGTTGCCGGACTTCTATACAGCAGCGAAGATGGCGGGGCGACCTTCCATACCGATACTCTGCAACTGGCTGTAAAAACACTCCGGCGGGGCAATGCCTCTCTGACGAATCGCAGGGGTGACCCGCGCGGAGGGCAAGACCGTATTTATTCGACTCCCGGTCGTGAGGGAGATTTGTGGATTGCCGCTTACGATGGCCTGTACCATTCCACTACCCGTACGGGATTTGATTTTCGTGCGCTGGACAAAGTCCGTACTATCTATGCCTTCGGTTTTGGCAAGGCAAAGCCGGGCAGTAACTATCCGGCCCTTTATCTGATTGGCGTTGTCAACGGTCAGTACGGCTTTTTCCGCTCAGACGATGCTGCCGTTTCCTGGATGCGTATTAACGATGATGCTCATCAATACGGGTTGGTTCTGCATATCTGTGGGGATATGCAGGAGTATGGCAGGGTCTATATAGGGACACATGGACGGGGGATTGTGACGGGAGTGCCCTCTTCCGATTGACAAGTTCTTTATGTGAAGGCATGCTAAAAAGGCATGCCTTTTCTCTATCTTCTGCTCGAAATCATGTATTTTTGCAGACTAATTCATTGGTTTCTGATATGAGTACACCTGAAAAGCGAGTATTGGTCGGTATGAGCGGTGGTATAGACAGTACTGCCACTTGCCTGATGTTGAAGGAGCAGGGCTATGAGATAGTCGGTCTCACCATGTGGGTGTGGGGAGACGAACCGGTAGAAGCCCACCAACTGGCAGACAGCATGGGGATTGAACATCATGTGGCAGATGAGCGCGAAGCCTTCCGACAGATAATCGTACAGAATTTTATAGATGAATATTGTCAGGGTCGGACTCCGAACCCTTGTGTGATGTGTAATCCGCTGTTCAAGTTCCGTATTCTTGCGGAGTGGGCAGACAAGCTGGGGTGTGCCTATATTGCTACCGGACATTACACCCGTCTGGAGGAACGGAACGGTAAGGTTTATATCATAGCCGGGGATGATGACAAGAAAGACCAGTCCTACTTTTTGTGGAGACTGGGGCAGGAGTTGCTGAAGCGTTGTATCTTCCCCTTAGGCACCTATACCAAGCAGCAAGTCCGCGAATACCTCCGCGACAAAGGTTATACCGTCAAGGCGGAAGAAGGCGAGAGCATGGAGGTCTGCTTCATTAAAGGTGATTACCGTGATTTCCTGCGCGAACACTCTCCGGAGATAGACCGCGAGGTGGGACCGGGATGGTTTGTCAATTCGGAAGGCGTTAAGCTGGGTGAACACAAAGGCTTTCCCTATTACACCATCGGGCAGCGCAAGGGACTCGAAATAGCCTTGGGCAAACCTGCCTACGTCTTGAAAATCAATCCTCAGAAGAATACGGTGATGCTGGGAGACGCCGAACAGCTGAAGACGGGATATATGCTTGCCGAACATGAGAATTTGGTGGATGAGGGAGAGTTTTTTGAAAGCAAGGAGCTAACCGTACGTATCCGTTACCGCAGTAAACCGATTCCTTGCGACGTGAAGCGCCTGGAGGACGGTCGTCTGCTGGTACACTTCCAGACGGAAGCCTCTGCCATAGCTCCGGGACAGTCTGCCGTATTCTATATAGGCCGAAGGGTAGTGGGCGGTTCCTTTATCGCTTCCCAAAGAGGCATCGGGATGTTCCTTTAATTTTTAATTTTTAATTTATAATTGTGAAAAGACTTCTACTCCTTTCCGCCTTTGTCCTGCTTGCGGCAGGAGCATCGGCACAACAAGATACATTGAAGTATCGCATCAGCCTGAAGGATAAGGCTGCCACCACGTATTCCTTGGAACACCCGGAAGCGTTTCTTTCTGAAAAGGCGATTGCCCGTCGGCATAAGCAGAACCTGCCGATAGATTCTACCGACTTGCCGGTGTGCCGCAAGTACGTGGACGAAATTCGCCATCAGGGCGTAAATGTTGTAGTTACCGGTAAATGGGAGAACTTTGTCACGGTATCTTGCAATGACTCTACCTTGATAGACCGTATTGCCGCACTACCTTTTGTCTGCGCTACGGAAAAAGTCTGGATAGCTCCCAAAGGTGACAGTCCGATGATGTCTACCGGACGCGATTCTTTGATTAACCAGCCGAGTGTACATCCTGACAGTATCTATGGACTTGCCGTTAGCCAGATACAGATGAGTAATGGTGATAAATTGCACCAGGGAGGGTTCAAGGGGCAGGGCATGACGATTGCAGTTATCGATGCCGGTTTTCATAATGCCGATAAGATAACCGCCATGCAGAACATCCGGGTGTTGGGAACCAAAGATTTTGTAAATCAGCAGGCAGACATCTTTGCAGAGAGCAGTCATGGCATGATGGTACTGTCCTGCATCGGCATGAACCAGCCCGGCATTATGACCGGTACGGCGCCTGAGGCTTCTTTCTGGTTGCTGCGTAGCGAAGACGAGTATTCCGAGCATTTGGTCGAGCAGGACTATTGGTCTGCAGCGGTGGAGTTTGCCGATAGTGTAGGGGTGGATGTACTCAATACTTCATTGGGATATTACACTTTTGACGACAAGTCGAAAGATTATAGGTTCCGTGATTTGGACGGACGCCATGCACTGATGTCCCGTCAGGCTTCACACGTTGCGGACAAAGGAATGGTGCTGGTGTGCAGTGCCGGCAATTCCGGTATGGGTTCGTGGAAGAAAATCACACCTCCGGGAGATGCGGAGAACGTGCTGACCGTGGGCGCTATTGACAAGGAAGCCGTACTGGCTCCTTTCTCATCTATCGGGAATACGGCGGACCACCGGATAAAACCGGATGTGGTGGCTGTCGGCTTGGGGGCTGATGTCATACGTACGGATGGTAACCAGGGTAAGGCAAACGGTACGTCGTTTTCTTCTCCTATCATGTGTGGTATGGTGACTTGCTTGTGGCAGGCTTGCCCTGAACTTACGGCTAAAGAGGTGATAGAACTGGTACGCCGCTCCGGTGACCGTAAAGATTATCCCGATAATATATACGGTTATGGTGTGCCCGATATGTGGAAAGCATATCAGGATTATCTGCTCAAAAGATAGCCATATGGAATCATTGTCTTTGTATGAGCTCAACGCCCTTGTGCGCCGCAGTCTGGAACAATGCCTTCCTGACGAGTGTTGGGTGCAGGTGGAGTTGAGTGATGTGCGTACCAATAGCACGGGGCATTGCTATCTGGAATTTGTGCAGAAAGATCCCCGCAGCAATAGTCTGATAGCTAAGGCGAGAGGTACCATCTGGGCAAATGTGTTTCGGCTGCTGAAACCCTATTTTGAGGAGGCTACGGCAAATCCTCTGTTTGGATCAGTAACCGGGCCAGCAATTTCTTTGGGCTACAAATTGGTGTGTCCAGGTCTCTGAAATATTCCACGAACTTTAGGTTTACATTCTGCCGGAAAGGCCTATAGATCCCATTTGACCGTGGGGCGATATGGCGCGTCGTCGTAGGGAAATATTGAGGCAGCTCGAGGAGGAGGGAGTACTCACTCTTAATAAAGAACTGGATATGCCCCGCCTGCCGCAACGTATTGCCGTCATATCCTCACCGACGGCGGCGGGCTATGGTGACTTCTGTCATCAGCTGGAAAACAACTCCCGGGGTTTCTACTTTTATACGGAACTGTTTCCTGCCCTGATGCAGGGTGACCGTGTGGAGGAGTCTGTCCTCTCTGCTCTTGACCGGGTAAATGCACGCTTGTCCGAGTTTGATGTGGTTGTCATTATTCGTGGTGGAGGCGCCACGTCCGACTTATCCGGTTTCGATACTTACCTGCTTGCTGCTGCTTGTGCACAGTTTCCGTTGCCTATCATAACGGGCATCGGTCACGAGCGGGATGACACGGTGCTGGATTCTGTGGCACATACCCGTGTAAAGACCCCTACGGCGGTTGCCGAATTCTTAATAGAGTCCATGGACAGCGCTGCTGATGAACTGGAAATGCTTGCTTCTCGCTTGCATGAGGGTGTCAGGAATCTGTTGCAGCAGGAACAGCGCAGACTCTCTGGTTACAAGAACCGGATTCCTTCTGCCGCATACCATCGTATATCCGATGCAAAAATGGCTTTGCTGACTGTGCGGAAAGATGTGGTGCAGGCTGTGACTTCCTCTTTGTTCCGCCATCGCCATCGCCTGGAATTGTTGCAACAACGATTGGCAGATGCTTCACCGGAAAAGTTGTTGGCTCGCGGTTACAGCATTACGTTGAAAGATGGGAAAGTAGTGAAGAATGCAGATGAACTGCAGGAGAATGATATGATAACAACCCGTCTGCAGAATGGTGAAGTGGTTTCAATAGTACATATTTAACTCTCATTCATGCAGTGTTTTGCAA
>OBLO01001163.1_pt1 | contig 23638 bp, 21 predicted proteins | sample 1519401 | NCBI WGS metagenome assembly OBLO01 (sample SAMEA2602897, study PRJEB22501) | metagenome | reverse complement strand
CCAGTCGCCGGTGAGCGGACTCTGGTACTATATGGGGGCTGACGGGTATATGCTGACAAACACGACGACACCGGACGGATATCGGGTAGATGCCGGCGGTGTGTGGGTGAAATAACGGTTCTATGGAGCTGAAAAATAATTCTGGTTAATGAGAAAAGTTCTCAATAAAAATATTCCATTTTTCTCCAAAAAGAGTATGATAAAAATAGTTAGAAACACCTAACAGGCGGCTGCAAAAACAATTACAGCTGCTTCGCACAATACCCTTCCAGGAGAGAAATGGAGCAGAATTATGGGAAGATTTTATCGGCTTTCAAAGAAAATTTCAGAGCAGGAAGCATCGGAGATCACGCGGGAAATATTGGAACTCCCGGATATCCAGAATGCGGAGATCGTCGATGGCAAGGTCAGAGTTGAAACGAAGGACAATGTGTTTGTCGACGTGATGAGTACCGTTGTAAATATTTTCAGCCGCGTGGCAGGCGGATGCGAGCTTTCCTTTGTTGGATTTGCTTATAGGGACTGATTGGAAGTTTATATGTGAAATGGTAAAAGCGCAGAATCATGGGCTGAGAATAGCTGCATGATTCCTGCGCTTTTGTCATCATATAACAAAGAAACTACCCTCACTTGCATTTTGCGATAGAGGAAAAAGATTGTTCATAACAGCGCCGAGACGTTTTGGCGGAGCATTTCATTTACTTCTTCGCTTCGGAAGAATATTTTTTAATATGTTCTTTAATTGCCGCGAAGCTCTCCGCACTGATATCGTGTTCAATCCGGCACGCGTCATCGAGAGCTGTCTGCTCATTGACACCGAGATCCATCAGCCATTTGGAGAGGGCAGTGTGGCGCTCATAGATCGTCTCTGCGATCCGGCGGCCTTCGTCGGTCAGTGTGATATGTCCCTCGTCATTTACCAGGATCAGGTTGTTGATCCGGAGATTCTTCATTGCGACGCTGACGCTGGGTTTGGAGAAGCCGAGTTCGGTTGCGATATCGATGGAACGCACATACGGCTGTTTTTCACTTAACATTAAAATTGTCTCAAGATAGTTTTCAGCAGATTCCTGGATTTTCAAGTAATTACCCCCATATGTTGTGTACATGTTCAGAAATAGTTCGGCGTTTTCATATACGAAAACCGTCATGAAAAAATACAACTGCGCAGAAAGATCAGCACAAGCCTGTAAACGTCGAAATATTAAAATATTGTGAGTACTCATGATCAGTTAAACAGAACTTTACTGTTCTTCTCACAAGTATAACATAATCCTGAAATTGAGTCAAAGTGTATTCTTTCTAATAAAAAAATATTTGAATTTAAAATTAGTTTAAACTAACCAAATGAGAAAATGTCTCATTTGCAGATATTGACAACAAAGTTAGCATATGCTAACCTTATATCATCAGTTAGACGGAGCTAACCCTTGGACAAAGGAGGAACACATCATGAGCGTTGTTATTATTGGCGGACATGACCGTATGGTCAGACAGTATAAAGAAATCTGTGAAAATCATAAATATAAAGCGAAAGTTTTCACCCAGATGAAGACAGGGCTTGATAAACTGATCGGAAGACCGGATCTTCTGATCCTGTTTACCAACACCGTATCCCACAAGATGGTGCGCTGCGTATTAGATGAGGTAGATGAGAACCGTACTGATATCGTCCGCTGTCATACAAGCAGCGGCACAGCACTTGCTGAGATTCTTGAAAAGCACAGTGCATAAACCGGAACTGCCGGTGAGATAATGTGTTAAAAAACAGGCAACAATCCGGCAGATCTGCACATGTACTGTGATGACAGTAAGAAAGCACAGGCCGGAAGGCACGGAATCATTATGATGGAAAGGCGGTAAGACGCATGAGCGAAGAGATCTTCGGGGCAGTACAGAAGCTCCCGGTCAATGGAACGAAGAAGCAGGTCGTTTTACAGTGTGCGCCGCTTCTCACAGGCATCAAATTATCCAACCTTTTAAATGTGCGGGCGGATCAGAAAGAAGAAGTATTTAAGCTTTTTGAGGGATCAAAGATATGCTGCCGGGTTCTCTATGAATTCCGCGGCAGATTGTCGATCCTACTTTATCGCCCTGGAATGCTTGCTGCATATCTGGACCGGGAGGATGTTCAGAAGCTGATGACGTCCTTCGGATATGGAGACCTTGAGCTGGAGGAGATATTAGACCGCATCGCGGACGGTTATCAGGAGCACATGGACGGAAAAAGGGGCTTCCCTCATGAGATCGGTCTTGTTCTCGGATATCCGCCTGTTGATGTGGAGGGATTCATCAAGAAGGAAGGCAGAGATTTTCTGTATTCCGGATATTGGAAAGTATATGGAAATCTGGAAGATACGTTAAAAACATTCGAAGCGTATGACCGGGCGAGAGATTATGTGATCTGCATGACCGGAAACGGAAATGAAATCAGGGATATTCTGGCGGCATCTTAAATACCGCCGGTTCCAATCATAAAAAACGGCGGACGGCGAGATCCGGGTTACCGTAAAACAAATTTCAGGAGGAAATTAAAAATGGATAAGGTTATTGTTGCATACTGGTCACAGACAGGAAATACCGCTGCTATGGCTGCAGCAGTCGGAGAAGGGATCACAGAGGCAGGCAAGGAAGCAGTTGTTACAGACATCTCTTCCGTTTCTATGGACGATTTAAAGGAAGCTTCCGCGTTCGCGCTTGGGTGCCCGGCAATGGGAGCTGAGGTTCTCGAGGAAGGCGAAATGGAGCCGTTTGTAACAGAGGTTGAGGCTTTCGCGGCCGGCAAGAAGATCGGTCTGTTTGGCTCTTATGGATGGGGAGATGGCCAGTGGATGAGAGACTGGGAAGACAGAATGAAAGCAGCAGGAGCATCCATTGTAGGCCGCGAGGGCGTTATCTGCCAGGAAACTCCGGATGATGAGGCTCTTGAGAACTGCAAGGCACTTGGAAAAGAGCTTGCTGCATTAGCATAAGATATATTTAAAGTAACTGTTCAGTAGGTCTGCGCACTTGCTGCGCTGACCGTAAGAAAACATAGGCTGGAGGGCAAAAATCCCATCAGCGAAGCTGATCTGGAATGGATTTTTGCGTGTAACTATGAAGGTACTGAATAGTTACTATTTAAATAAGAATGTTCTGACATAAACATAAAAGATGCCGTCGGGAAAGGATGCAGTCCCGGCGGCATCTTTTGCGTAACAGGAAATTCTGAGGAATTCCCTGTTGCACAAAAGGCACTAACGTGCCAATGATGCGCACTCGCATGAAACATAATATCAAAAGAAGGTCCGGATAAAATTATTCTTGCAGAACCGGTACTGCCTCGTCGGCCGTCCCTTGCCTTCCTGCTTCTGGGATTCGATCTCTTCTATTAAATTAGAGTCCAGAAGCTGCTGTAAAATACGGTTGCAGCTGCGGCTCGTGATGTTGAGCCACTGGGACAGGGAGGCAGCTGTCATGATCGTGTCTTTATCCATCTGGAAGAGGCCGACGATCTTTAATAGGTTGCTCTCGTTGATCCCGTTGCTCTGGGAGTAGTCCAGAGCCTTCGTGTTGGAATAGCTGTAATTTAAGGATCTCGTAAGAGAGAGCGGACCGGTGAGGGCATTGTCCTCGCCGGAGATGACAAAACCGTCATTCTTTCCATATTTGACAGCTTCCTGCAGGGCAAGGTCTGCCTGATAATGACTCTCACCGAGTGATTTCCCGAATCCGGCGCCGAGGCGGAATTCCAGATCGCCTTTCTGATCCAGAAAAGCGATGAGATCCTGGATGCGGCTGAAGCTGCTCTTGTAGAGATCACTGTCGAGGTCCAGCTCGAAACGGTTGGAGACTGCGTGAAGTGAGAAATCATAGGAAAACTCTTTCCTGAAATCGAGAAGGTACTTGTGGAGTGTGATCTCCAGGTATTCCCGATCCTGGGAGGAAATATTGTCCGGATAGACGAGCTTTATGAGGATCACGAGCTTGTTGAGCTGGTTCTTCTGCTTTAAGCGGATAGAATTTATTGCGTGCCGGATGGAATCGCGGACCATCTCCTCCGTGGGGAGAAAGTGGATATAGGGGATCTGAAGCTTGTTGAGGACCTCCAGCTGGTTTGTGGTCCGCGTGAACATCATGTCGATCTTTTTACTTTCCCAGAGCTCCACAGCCCGCTTTTTTAAGGTTTCATAGTTATAGACAGGATTTTCAAAGCAGTAAGGCATATGTTCCGGATCCAGATATTTCTTTAAATTCATAAAATCATTTACCGGAGTCAGAAAATCAATATAGAGTCTGTTTAACGGAACATCCGGGTAATGGATCACAAAATTTAACAGGATGGACAGCAGAGTCTTTTCAGTATAGGAAATAAAGGTACATGGGACCTTCAGATCATCCACATGGGTCAGAATATAGGAGTAACCAAGTTCCCCGGAGAAAAACAGCACATCGGAGATGTCCTTACACTGTTCGTATATGTCTTTAATTTCCTCCAGATTTTCGTAAACGTACCTGTGAAATACACATCCAAAGTCGTTGTGTTCGATCGCTTTATCGATGACAGCCATTGATTTTAAAGGACTTATGATACTGATGCTGATCATGGCCGAACCTCCCTTTTTTTATATAAGGACATGCTATTAATGACAGGCATGTCGATAAATCAGCTTTTATAAGAATCGTACCACAGATTGTTGACAAAGTCAAAAGGGTATGTTAGAATAAAGACAAATAAAGGACGTAAGCAAAATGAGTCCCAAATAAATCAAGAGATTTGTAAGATTTGTATTGAGGGAAATGCGAAAGCTTCCAAATCGCGAGATACAGCGAGAAATCCTGTATACATAGTGAAAAACAACGTATTATATATGGTATTTAAACTGTATATACAAAAGATACAAAAGTTTTCTCGAAGATCCAATTAAGGACTTGATTTGGGATTCACGAGCCGATAAAAGTCTTTTATTAGTGCAAAATGGCACTGGGGTTTAAGAACCAACATTTAAGGAGGTATTTGCGAGATGAGCAAGTATGTTGAGAGGGTAATTGAGGACGTAAAGACTAAATATGCTAACGAGCCGGAGTTCTGCCAGACTGTAGAAGAAGTATTATCTTCCTTAGGTCCGGTTGTAGATGCACATCCGGAGTATGAGAAGGTTGCCCTTCTTGAGAGAATGGTAATCCCGGAGAGAGTTATCGAGTTCCGTGTTCCGTGGGAGGATGACAACGGAAACATTCATGTAAATACAGGTTACCGTGTACAGTTCAACGGAGCAATTGGACCGTACAAGGGAGGTTTAAGATTCGCACCGAGTGTAAACCTTTCCATCATGAAATTCTTAGGTTTCGAGCAGACATTCAAAGACAGCTTAACAACACTTCCGATCGGCGGCGCTAAGGGTGGTTCCGACTTCGATCCGAACGGCAAGAGCGATAGAGAAGTTATGAGATTCTGCCAGGCATTCATGACAGAGTTATATCGTCACATCGGTCCGGATGTCGATGTTCCGGCTGGTGACCTTGGTGTTGGCGGACGTGAGATCGGTTATCTGTTCGGTCAGTACAGAAAACTCAGAGGAGCTTACGAGAACGGCGTATTAACAGGTAAGGCTCGTTCCTTCGGTGGTTCCTTAATTCGTCCGGAAGCTACAGGTTTCGGTGCTGTTTACTACCTTGAGTCTGTTATGAAACATGAGCATGACACATTAGAGGGTAAGACAGTTGCAGTTGCTGGTTTCGGTAACGTAGCTTGGGGCGTTGTACAGAAATTATCTGAGTTAGGTGCTAAGCCTGTTACACTTTCTGGCCCGGATGGATACATCTACGATCCGGACGGAATTACAACAAAAGAGAAATTCGACTTCATGCTTGAGATGAGAGCTTCTGGACGTAACAAAGTTCAGGACTACGCTGATAAGTTTGGCTGCAAGTTCGTAGCTGGAGACAAGCCGTGGGGCGAGAAAGTTGATATCATCATGCCGTGTGCTACACAGAACGATGTAGACCTTACACAGGCTAAGAGAATCGTTGCTAACAACATCAAGTACTACATCGAAGTTGCTAACATGCCGACAACAAACGAAGCTCTTAGATTCTTAATGGATCAGAAGAACATGGTTGTTGCTCCGTCTAAGGCTGTTAACGCTGGTGGTGTTCTTGTATCCGCTCTCGAGATGAGCCAGAACAGCGAGAGAATCTCCTGGACAGCTAAGGAAGTTGATGATAAGCTTCATCAGATCATGACAGAGATCCATGATGGTTCTGCTGAGTGCGCTGAGAAGTACGGCCTTGGTTACAACCTGGTTGCAGGTGCTAACATGGTTGGTTTCCAGAAGGTTGCAGATGCTATGATGGCTCAGGGTATCGCTTGGTAGTTTGAAGCGAGTCTCAAATATGACAGCTTCCGATTTGCGAAAACTGCATAAAGAGCATTAGGTTCTGAATATTGGGGATGCTGTCGGGGAGTGTGTCCGACGGCATCCCTTTTAAGTTGTTGGCGTCTGCGAGAGGGCGTTGACGGCATGACGGCTATTAAGAAAATAAAACATATTCGCGAAAATGCTTTACAAAATTAGTTTGGTTTTGTAAAATATAATGAGAGCAGGGTAATTCCTGTTCACTGAGGGTTTGGGGAATAATTTCATTTCTTGAAAGGAGAATTTTATTATGAATTGCCTTATCATTGATAAAGTATGGGGTGGTATCGCTGAGGAACTCAGCAAATGCATGAACGTTAAAACAGCTGACAATCTTCCGTCCAGCAAAGAGCAGCTTATCGCTGAGATCGGTGATGTTGATGTCCTGATCATGCGTGTAGACCCGAAGATCGACAAAGAGATCCTCGACGCAGCTAAGAATTTAAAGGTTATCGGCGTTTGCTCCGTTGGTTTAAACCATATCGATATGGAATATGCGAAATCCAAAGGAATTCAGGTATTCAACGCACCGGGCTTAAACGCAAACGCAGTAGCAGAGTTAACAATTTCCAAGATGTTAGACATCTCCCGTGGAACCTTTACAGCAAACTACGATGTAAAATATAACCATGAGTGGGATAAGTACAAATTCGAAGGCCGTGAGTTAAGAGGAAAGACTCTTGGTATCATGGGATTCGGCCGTATCGGTCAGCGTGTAGGCGAGCTTGGCCGTGCATTCAAGATGAACATCGTTGCTTACGATCCGTTCCTTCCGGACGACGTATTTAAGCAGCAGTGCGCAACAAAGGCTTCTATCGATGAGCTGATCAAGGTTGCTGATTTCATCTCTATTCATGTACCGCTGACACCGGAGACAAAGAATCTCTTCAATAAGAAATCCATCGCTGAGATGAAAGACGGCGCTGTTGTTCTTAACATGAGCCGTGGCGGTATCGTAAACGAGGCTGATATGTGTGAAGCTCTGAAAGAGGGCAGAATCGGCGGCTACGCAGCAGACGTTATGGAGAACGAGCTTGCAGGCAGCGGCTTAACAGGTAATGATACATTCGCAAGCCCGCTGTTCGAGTGCGATAACTTCATCGTATCCCCGCACATCGGTGCTCAGTCTGTAGATGCTTCTAAGGACATCGGTGTTCATATCGTTGCTAAAGTTAAAGAGGCTCTTGGTTTATAATTCAGAGAACTCAGAAGAACCCGGAGACGGATTGTCGCCGGGTTCTTTTCATTAAGACTTCAAAAATAAGGAGGACATAAAAATGGGCACAATTACGGAGTCAGCAAAGGCTTTCATGCCGAAATTATCTGAAATCAGAAGAGATTTTCACATGCACCCGGAGGTTTCCCAGCATGAGGAAAGAACCGGAAAGAAGGTAGCAGAGTATCTGAAGGAGATGGGATGCGACGAAGTATATGAAAATGTCGGCGGATACGGTGTAGTCGGAGTTATCAAGGGAAAGAAACCGGGTAAAGTCGTTGCTCTCCGTGCGGATATGGACGCATTACAGATCCAGGAGATGAATGAGGTTCCTTATAAGTCCCAGAATGACGGTGTTATGCATGCCTGCGGACATGACAACCACATGACAGGTCTTCTTGGCGCTGCAATGCTTCTCTGCGAAAGAAGAGAAGAGATTGCCGGAACAGTGAAACTGATCTTCCAGCCTGCAGAGGAGATGTCTCCTGTTGGCGGATCCAGAGGAATGCTCCATTCCGGATATATGGATGATGTGGAAGCTGTATTCGGTCTTCATGTATGGCCGGATCTTCCGCACGGCAAGATCGGGGTGAAGGCAGGTCCGTTAATGGCTGCAACAGACCACTTTACGATCAATATCCATGGTAAGACTGCCCATGGCGCAAAACCGAATCAGGGTATTGACGCTGTTGTTCTCGGTTCCCAGTTCGTTATGGCTGCACAGACCATCGTCAGCAGAAAAGTTGATCCGCTTGACAATGCTGTTGTGACATTCGGTATTTTTAACGCAGGAACAAGATACAACATCTTCGCAGGTGACTGTACACTGGACGGAACCGTTCGTACGTTAAATGAGGATACCCGCGCGATGATCGAGGATTCTATGAGAAAGACTCTCGATGGTCTCTGCTTACAGTCCGGCGCAACTGCTGATATCAACTATGGTCATGGCTATCCGGCACTTGTAAATCATGAGGAGGACGCAGAGCTGATCCGCAATACAGCAATCAAGCTCTTCGGCAAAGATGATGTTGTGGATGTAAAACTCCCGGCTATGCCGGCGGAGGACTTCTCCTTCTATCTGAAAGAGAAGAAAGGCGCGTTTGTATGGCTCGGTACCGCTAAACAGGATCAGGATCCGGTATGGCCGTTACATAACAGCCGTTTTGATGTGGACGAGGATATCCTCTGGAGAGGTTCCTCCCTGTTAGCACAGACTGCGATCGATTATTTAAATAAATAACAAGTGATTTCAGGGCGGCGGTTGGAGTGAAACTCCGGCTGGCTGCCCTGTTTTGTCTATGTGGTCAGCAGTTGAAAATGCATGGTGAAACCACGATAACGAAAGGGGTCCGTTTGGAGGATTCCTTACAGTAGGAGGAAACGATATGACAGCAGGAAACGCGATCCTCATCGTCGCGATCGTGACTGGGCTGGGTCTGATCGGAGCTCTCTTTTTTGTGATGTATAAGATCCGGCAGATTTCGCGGGAATTTTTCGGAACCTCGAGTCTGATTGAAGGGCTGAAACGGCAGGAAGCGCTGGAGGACGATACACCGAAGTCGGTGTCCGGAATGACGAGGGTGGAGCTTCCGCGGATCGAGAAGGATTTCCCGGAATTTCACTGGCCGGAGTGGAAACAGAGGTGTGAGAATCAGTTAAAGGGCTATCTGGAGGCGCTGGAACACCGGGATCTCTCTTACCTTGGAAAGGTGTCTGTGTCCTTAAAGGATCAGGTGCGGCTGAAGATCGAGGAGATGGAGGAGAAGGAGATCTGGGAAGAATTTGACGCGATCCATGTCCATCAGACGGAGATCTCCAGATACGACAAAGATCCAGGAAAATGCCGGATCCGGATCCAGTCCTCAGTGGAGTATCTGCATACTTTAAAGACACCGGATAAAAAGAAGAATATAGAGCGTGAGAAGGAACAGCACCGTTTTAATCTGGAGCTGGTCTATATTCAGGATATCACAAAGATCCGGGACGGAGAGACCGCTGTTGGCGTCACCTGTCCTAATTGCGGCGCTCCGGTTACTGACCTGGGAGAACGCGTCTGCCCATACTGCGGCGGCGCTGTGGAGCCGGTGAATGTGAGAGTGTGGGAGCTGCACCGAATCGAGGAAGTGTAAATCGAAATGAGACGGAAAAGACTCTGGAATTCTGATATGTTTGATCAGAAGATTCCAGAGTCTTTTGTTATCCAAATAGATTAATTCGCTTTTGCAGTCTCGCGCTTTTTGATCTCCGGTAAGATCAGACCAAGTGCTGTGAGCACGATCGGTGTGATTACATTTAATGCTGTGGAAGCGATATCGCCTTCAACATACATTCCGAGGAGACAGCAAGCTGCGGTTACGAAGAAGCACCAGCCGCCTGCAACAAGGGCAACTGTCTGGTTCTTTGTAAATTTGTACTCCGGGTTGAACTTGTTGAGGGATTTTCTGAGAGCAATGTATGCTGCGAATACCCACAAGTAACGAAGCGGCATGGTTACAGAGTTCAGTTTGTTTAACTGAGTCAGAACGGATGCAGCACCCGGTACGAAGGACTGGATCAGGATGATGCTGCCGGATAAGCAGATAACCATCTTGATACCGTTGATGTATGCGCCATGCTCATTCTTCTTTAAGAGGCCGGACGGAACGAACTGTCTTGCGTCCTCGTTGTCAAGAAGTATACGAAGCGGAGCGTCGATACTTAATACAAGTGTGGAGAACTGACCGATGGCGTTGCATGCTGCGTAGATAACGAGCAGGAGGTTGCCAACATGGTAGTACTCACCGAGCTTCTGGAAGGACCAGTAAGCGCCGTTGGAAACGTAGGACTTGAAGCTGTCTGTGCTCTCGTTGATGACAGCCGGATCAAACATCATGCCCATCGCGATACTTCCGAGGATCGCGCAGACCATAACCATAACGGCTAACATGATCATACCCTTCGGGAATCCCTTGGACGGATCTTTTACCTTATTTACATAAGGGGAGATCTTCTCGCATCCGCCGACTGCGAATACAAGGATGGAGAGGGATGTGAAGTAGTTCACGTTGAACTGCGGGATCAGACCTTTTACTGTGTAATCAGCAGATACGAAACCGCCGTTCGGGTTGATGACCGGTGCTGCGAACATCATTAAGATGAACAGGATGGACATTACGAACATACTGGAACCAGCGATCGTCGCTAATTTCTTTAACGGGTTTAAGCCGCGGCTTGCAACCCAGCAGAAGAACAGGAAGACAGCGAGTGTTGCCATCTGTACAGCGATCGTCGGGAATGTGTCGTAAGTGGAGCCATTCTGGAATACCATCCAGCTTAATGCCTTTAATCCGCCGCTGCCTTTACTTGCAATGTAAGTGACATGGCAAGCCCAGTAAGTCCAGCCTGCGTAATAAGCGCATTTCGGGCCGATTGTTTCGTGGATCCAGGAGCTGACGCCGCCGCCGGACTGCTTGAAAGCGGAGCCGAGCTCACCTACCATCAGGGCATAAGGCACGAAATAGAGAGCAAACATCAGAATCCAGCTGAAGATTACCTGTACTCCGTTGAAGTAAACGAAGCCATTCAGCACGTTTCCGAATCCCCAAACCGTGGAGAATGCCATGAAGGCCAGGGTGTACCAGTCAATTTTCTTGGTGTTTTCCATAAGAGACCTTCCTTTGATATAAAAAATATTTGTCCGCGTGACACGAACTTGTCCAGTATAACATATTATTGTGAAAAAATGAACAATTTATTATAAGGAAAAAACTGGAAATCAATTAAGAAAATTTGGTGAAACGCATAAAAATGCAGAAAAAAGGTCTGATTGGGAAAAAATCTAAAGAAAAAGGGGGGAACCGAGAGAAAAATGAAGGGATCGAGGGAGCGAGACTGCGGCGTAGGAGCATGAATGAAAAGCAAATGTCTTTACATGACAGACAAATATGACAAAATAACGGAAAAAGCGGAGAATCCGCTGTATATTTATTCGAAATATAAGATGCAGGGGGTGCGGTGGGAGATGTCCTTATTTAAACAGGAAAATATTGAAAAAACGAAATAAAAGAAATATATTCTATATGATAGAGAAATGTGGTAGTATAGCTAAATACATGTTCTGCTTTTTTATGGAAGCAGGATGGAAAATAAAAAAATTGATATGAAAACGGGGAATGAAAAAGCGGAAGACAGTATTCCGGGGAACAGATGCATAAATGAGGCGGTGCTTCCGGGAAAACAAAAAGAAAAAACAGGAGAGGATAGGTACAAAATATGGGATATACAGGATTTGAGCGCCTGTGGCTGTTCTTTGCGTTCAGCTTTTTCGGCTGGGTCCTTGAGACTGCAATGGCGGCAGTGCGGAGAAGAAGGCTCGTAAACAGAGGACTTGTGAACGGGCCGCTCTGTGTGATCTATGGTATTACGGGAACAGCGCTGCTGGTCGTATGCCGGGAACTGCATGGAATCTGGCTGTTTCTTGGCAGTATGATCTTTTCGACACTGGCCGAGTGGATCGCAGGTCATGTGATCGAGAAAATGTACCACGAGCGGTGGTGGGATTACTCCGGGATTACAGGCAATCTTGACGGATATATCTGTCTGCCGGTGTCCATTTTCTGGGGAGCTTTGGGAACCATTACGATGCGCTGGGGCGCACCGGTTCTTGTTCGGGTATTCCGGATGATCCCGCGGACGCCGGGACATCTGCTCATGTGGATCCTGACCGGGGTGCTGGTGCTGGATATCACGGCGACGATTTGCATTCTGTCTGGAAGAAGCCGGAGGATCCGCCAATGGGAAGGTGTGGACTCCTGGCTTACAGGTGTGAGTTCCAGACTGGAACGGAACATCTATCGGTGGGTGGACCACCGTATCCGGAACGCGTATCCGGAGGCGGCGTACCGGGAGGAGCTTCAGGCGGAGGCAGAGCAGAGAAAGACGACCTTCGCCTATGGACTATGCTTTTATAAGATCGTCCTGCTCCTCATAATCGGCGCCTTTCTCGGCGATCTTGTGGAGACGATCTTTTGCAGGGTGACGGCTGGAGTTTGGATGAGCCGCAGCAGCTTTGTCTGGGGACCCTTCAGCATCGTCTGGGGCGTGGCTCTGGCGGCGGCAACGATGCTGCTGTACCGCTATCGGAATTATTCAGACCGTTTTTTATTTTTTATGGGAACATTTCTTGGCGGTGCTTATGAGTATACCTGCAGCGTCTTGACGGAATTATGTTTTGGAAAGGTGTTCTGGGATTACAGCAAGATCCCCTTTAACCTTGGCGGACGGATCAATCTTCTCTACTGCTTTTTCTGGGGGATCGCGGCGGTCGTATGGATCAAGGGTATCTATCCGGTAATGTCTGCATGGATCGAAAAGATCCCTATGAAATTCGGTAAAGCGGCAACATGGCTTCTTCTGATATTTTTCTGCGTGGATATGGCGGTTTCTGGACTGGCGCTTGTGCGGAGCAGCGAGAGGGAAAAGGGGATCCCGGCGGATTCTGCGTGGCAGCAGGTGATGGATGAGAATTATGGGGATGAAGTGCTTAAAAAGATCTATCCGAATGCGCTGAAGGTGGAAAGCCCATCGGGCAGCCGGTCAGGTACGCGGACAGAATAGAAACGGAATGACAGGAAAACGAAGCGGCTGGTACTTCAAATCGAGTACCAGCCGCTTCAGTATTTTAAGCTTCCGCTTTCCAGAGTCCGTGAAGATTGCAGTATTCATAAACGGCAATAAGCGTTTCGCCGTCAGCGAGGAAGAATTCAGCTTCCGGTTTATTTTCGTGAGTGAGATAGCGGCAGTGTGTACCGAGATTTGTCTCGATCAGGATCCACTGGATATAGTGCTTTTCCATCATCGGATGTTCCACCGAGCCGACCTTTACGGAGACTTTATTTCCGTTTACTTCAAAAGCCGGAACATGTTTCTCATAGGCACCGTCAGAAGTACCCGGGATCAGTTCCGTCATCTTTTCGCCGCAACAGACAACCGGGACGCCGGAATCGTTCATTTTTGTAATAATGTTTTTGCAGTGATTGCAGATATAGAATTTAACACTCATATGGGACCTCCTTATTACTTGAAAAATAATAATAGTAACTGTTACTGATATAATAGCATATTATTATCACAATAGCAAGCAGATTTTTATATATTTTGCAGAATCGATATTTTACAGGATCGATATTTTACAGGGTAAAAAATATTACAGGGTAAAAAATGTTTCAGAGCACATACGGGCATCCCATGCGGCAGTTTGCGACAATCTACATCTTTGTGTGTGTAAAAAAAAGAGAACACCACACATGACATGTGGTGTTCTCTGAATTTTATCAGCGTATGAAGCGAAAACCGTCAGCCGATCAGATCTGCGGACCAGCTGCAACGAGGGCTTTACCAGCTTCGTTGCTCTCATATTTCGCAAAGTTCTTGACGAATCTGCCTGCGAGGTCTTTTGCTTTCTCTTCCCAGTCAGCTACATTTGCGTATGTATCGCGCGGGTCGAGGATCTTGGAGTCAACGCCCGGAAGTTCGGTCGGAACTTCGAAGTTGAAGTACGGGATCTTCTTTGTCGGAGCGTTTAAGATATCGCCGTTTAAGATTGCGTCGATGATTCCACGTGTATCTTTAATGGAGATACGCTTACCGGTTCCGTTCCAGCCTGTGTTAACGAGGTATGCTTTAGCGCCGCTCTTTTCCATCTTCTTAACAAGCTCTTCCGCATATTTTGTCGGATGGAGCTCCAAGAATGCCTGACCGAAGCAAGCGGAGAAGGTCGGTGTCGGCTCTGTGATTCCGCGCTCTGTACCGGCAAGCTTTGCGGTGAAACCGGACAGGAAGTAGTACTTTGTCTGCTCCGGTGTCAGAATGGATACCGGCGGAAGTACACCGAATGCATCTGCGGAGAGGAAGATTACATTCTTAGCGGCCGGACCTGCAGAGATCGGGCGAACGATATTTTTAATATGGTCGATCGGATAGGATACACGTGTGTTCTCGGTTACGCTCTTGTCAGCGAAATCGATCACGCCGTCTTTATCAAGTGTTACGTTCTCGAGAAGAGCGTCGCGCTTGATCGCGTTGTAGATATCCGGCTCGGATTCTTTATCGAGGTTGATAACTTTAGCGTAGCAGCCGCCCTCGAAGTTGAACACTCCGTTGTCGTCCCAGCCGTGCTCGTCATCACCGATCAGGAGACGCTTCGGATCTGTGGAAAGAGTTGTCTTACCTGTTCCGGAAAGTCCGAAGAAGATTGCTGTGTTCTTGCCTTCCATATCTGTGTTGGCAGAGCAGTGCATGGATGCGATGCCCTTTAACGGAAGGTAGTAGTTCATCATGGAGAACATACCCTTCTTCATCTCGCCGCCGTACCAGGTGTTGATGATAACCTGCTCGCGGCTTGTGATATTGAAGACAACGGCTGTCTCGGAGTTTAAACCGAGTTCCTTGTAGTTCTCAACTTTTGCCTTGGATGCGTTGTAAACAACGAAATCCGGCTCGAAGTTCTCAAGCTCTTCAGCAGTCGGCTTGATGAACATGTTCTTTACGAAGTGAGCCTGCCAAGCGACCTCAACGATAAAACGGATCGCCATGCGGGTATCTTTGTTTGCGCCGCAGAATGCGTCGACAACGAAAAGTCTCTTATTGGAGAGCTCTTTTAATGCGATATCTTTTACTGCCTTCCAGGTTTCCGGGGAAGCCGGATGGTTGTCATTCTTGTACTCGTCAGAAGTCCACCATACAGTATCTTTGGAATTTTCATCCACAACGATAAATTTATCTTTCGGTGAACGGCCGGTGTAGATACCGGTCATAACATTAACTGCTCCGAGTTCGCTGACCTGTCCTTTTTCGTAGCCTTCGAGTTCCGGTTTCATTTCCTCCTCGAATAACATCTCGTAAGACGGGTTGTAGACGATCTCTGTGGTTCCGGTGATGCCATACTTGCTTAAATCAATCTTTGCCATCGCTTATCTAACCTCTTTTCATAAATTTGGTCCCGACCGCAGTGGGGCAGGACTATCGTCTTGTACATGTTCAGGGTTGAACAGGTACCATTACCTGGAAATTTTACAGGCAATAATGATATCTTTCTCTTACATTATACATGAAAATTGGACAAAATCAACAACAAAATGGCGAAGTTTGTTAAAATAATATCATTCACTTGCCGAAGAAGGTTTCTTCCTTGGAAATTTTAAGAAAATAAAGAAAAGGCATTATTTTTAAAGGAAAAGCAACAAAAGCGGATTGACAAAGTTAAATAGATGTACTATCATCCAAAATAGATGATGATACATCTATTTTGATTCGAGTCGAATGTCCGTGAGACCTGGCGCGTGATTCTGGTCAGCGAAGCTGACATATTCCTATCAGAATCACTGCGCATCCTCGCGGAGCGTTTATCTTAGTAGAAGACCTGACTTCTGCTGAGACAAATTTGCGAAGACTCACCACCTGAAAGAGGTGGGAGTCTTCTCGATTGAGATGAAATCAGGAGTTTTGACGGAAGGGAGACGTTATGGATCAGACAGGGAGAAAAATTACGAAGATCGCCCGTGAGGTTGCAAAATTCACGGTACAGACGATGAAGGAAGAAGGAATTGGAACTGCGGAGTTCGATTTTATCCATCTTGTGCGCCACAATCCGGGGATCACCCAGACGGAGGTCCGGGAGACGTTAAAGATCGATAAAGGAGCTGCGGCGAGACGGGCGGCGAGCCTTGAGGCGAAAGGTTATCTTGAAAGAAAGCCGAATCCGGCGGACGGAAGAAGCCAGCTTCTCTTTGCAACGAAGAAAGCAGAGGCACTGAAGAATTCGAAGTCGAGTATCGAGGCGGTCTTTTATGAGTGGCTGTTGGCGGAGCTGCCGGAGAACGAGAAAGAAACGTTTTGTGAGACGCTGGACAAACTGTACTGGCGGTCAAAAAATGAGCGGCGGGCAGGATTTGCGGATGTGGCGGAGCTTGTGGCGAAAAAACAGGGAGAGACAGTCGAAAACCGGATCGAAATCCCGGAGCCATGAGAAAAAAGAAGGGAACACGATGGAAAAGAAAAATTTTCGTCCGGACAGGATCCTGGCATATTTCCAGGTTGAATGGAAGACACTGATATGGATCACAATATCCGGTCTCATCTACAATCTGGGCCTCATGGCAGGGCCATGGTCTGAGGGAAAGATGGTGGGCTGCCTGATGCGGATCCTGACCGGGGCGGAGCAGTTTTCGGCAATGCTGCGGTTAGCTTTTTTCTATGTGATCGTGATCGGAACTGTGCAGCTTGCGAGGTATATCAAGCGTTTCTATGTCCGCCGGTTTGCCAACAATGTAAACCGGCGGATGAAGCGGATCCTGTACCGCACACTGGTACATAAATCCCGCGTGGAGCTGGAAAAAGAGGGTGCCGGAAATGTCATCACAAAGGCGGTCTCCGATGTGGATGACTGCGTGGAGGGCATGCGAAAGTTCACCACAGAGATCTTTGACACGGGTGTGGCACTTTTCGGATATGTGTGCATGCTGCTCTATTACGACTGGCGGATAGCACTCATCTCCCTGATCTTTCCGCCGTTTTCTTATATGATCGCGGAGAAGATGAAGGCCGTTGTCCAGAGGACAGGGACTGCTTATAAGGAAGAGACAGGCAGGCTTAACACGGAGACCCTGGACAGGATCACCAACGCGATCACATACCGGGTGTATGGATGTGAGAGGGAGCGCGGGGAACATTATGAGGCCTGTTTAAAAGAATATGAGCAGGCAGCCGTGAAAGCAAATATCTGGAACGCAGCCCTGCCGCCGGTCTACCGGGTGATTGCCATGGCTGGAACGGTGATGATCCTGTATTTGGGTTCAAGGAATATTGTCGGGATCGGATGGACGTCATGGGATGTGGCGGCGTTTACGACCTTCCTTTCATGTTACACGAAGCTTTCCGACAAGTCCTCAAAGGCGGCAAAGCTCTTCAATGCGGTCCAGAAGGCACAGGTATCCTGGAAACGGATCCATCCGTATATGGAACGGGCGGCAGAGACTGTGGTGGAAGATGAGATCGCGGTAAGAGAGAAAAAAATCAGCATCGAAAATTGTGGTGAGGCTATGAATGCTGACTGGGAAGGCGGCACAGAAGATAAGACGAGAATGGAAGAAGTCGGAAAAATGGAGAAAGTGGTCACTGCCGATCACCTCACCTTTGCCTATCCGGGCAGTGATCCGATTTTCAGGGATATTTCCTTCACTGCGATGCCGGGCCAGATCATCGGGATCACCGGTCCGGTGGCATGCGGAAAATCTACGCTGGGAAAGAGTTTTCTCTGCGAATATCCGTATGAAGGACATCTGACTTACGGCAGCAGGGAGCTTTCCTCCTATACGGAACAGGAGCGGAGCCGGATCGTCGGATACCTTGGGCATGAGCCGGAGCTTCTGGGAGACAGTGTGGAGAACAACGTGCTCTTAGGGGACGATGATGATGTCTGGACATGGCTTAAGGCCGTGTGTCTCGATGAGGAAGTCCGGGAGATGGAAGAGAAGGAGAAAACCGTTGTCGGAAACAGCGGTGTCCGCCTCTCAGGGGGCCAGGCGGCACGCCTTGCCCTGGCGAGAACGCTCTGTCACAAAAAGCCGATTCTGGTTCTGGATGATCCATTCTCGGCACTTGACAGAAGGACGGAAAAACAGGTGTTTGAGCATGTGAAAGCAGATTCGAAAGATCGGATCGTGTTCCTGATCTCCCACAGGCTGTACCTGTTCCCGGAGCTGGATCAGGTGATCTGGATGGACCGAAAGATGGGAGTATGCAAAAGTCATGAGAGGATGATGGCGGAAAATCTACAGTATGCGGAGCTTTACAGGGCGCAGGTATCCCAAAAAGAAGCAAAGGAAGAATGCAGTTTAGCCGGGGAAAGGAGGAGAAAATAATGGCAGGAAAGAAAAGAATCAGCGCGGCATCCATTATAAAAGAGACCATCACGCGGGAAAAATGGCTTTCCATCGGAATCGGCTTGACCGTGATGGGGGCTGTGGCTGTTTCCATGCTTCCGCCTCTTGTACTTGGAAGAATCATTGACCGGATTGCCGGTGGAGATTTTCCGGGATTTTCCATGGCGGCAGAGTATTTTCTGCTGATCCTTCTGACAGGAGCACTGGAATCTTTAAGAGAAAGCTTCCTGACTGTGTTTGGCCAGAAGATGACCCATGCGTTCCGGAGCAAGCTTTCCAATAAGCTTGTCCGGCTTGATGCTTACACATTAAATAAGGAAGAGCCCGGAACTGTGGTATCCAGGTTCGTGGGCGATGTGGATACGGTGGAGGCGCTGTTCACCTCCGGCATCATCAGCATGTTTGCGGATGCCTGCCGAGTCATCAGTATTTTCGCGGTGATCTGGTTTAGGAACCGGGGGATTGCAATGCTTCTCGCTCTTTTGATCCCGCTGATCTTCGCGTTTACAAGGATCGTTCAGAAGCGGATGTTGGCGGCACAGTTAGAGAATCGCGCCGCAGTGAGCCGTGTCACAAACCATGTTCCGGAAACGATCCGTTGTATCCGCACGATCCACACGCTTCGAAAAGAGGCATACATGGAACGGCGGTATGACGATTACATCGGTGATAGCTATACAGCAATCGAGAAGACGAATTTTTATGACGCTGTCTACTCGCCGGTGGTCCTGTTCTTAAACGCGGTTGTGGTGGCGGCTGGCATGCTGCTTGCGGCCTCCGGAAACAGAAGAGTTCTGACTCTGTTTGGCATGTCCGTGGGAACCTCTGTCGCAGTCATCAACTATATCTCCCAGATATTCTCACCGATCGAGAATCTCGGCATGGAGATCCAGACGATCCAGTCGGCGGTTGCCGGTGTCTGCCGGATCAATGAGTTTCTGGCAAAGCCTGAGAGGGAGATAGAGGGGGAAAGAGTTTTTACGGATTCCGCACATAAAAATGGAAAGACCGGAGCAGAGCCATGCATAGAGTTCAAGGATGTCACCTTCGGCTACGACGACCACATCGTTTTAAATGACCTGAATTTCGCGATCGATCCCGGCGAGCAGGTAACACTCACAGGACGCACCGGAGTGGGAAAGAGTACGATCTTTAAGCTCCTCCTGGGACTTTTCAGGCCAGATTCCGGCAAGGTGCTGATCGAGGGCGAGGCGGCATACCGGATCACCGATAAAGAGAAGAGAAAGAAGTTCGGCTATGTGGAGCAGTCCGTCCACATGGTTCCGGGCACAATCCGCGATCAGATCACACTGTTTGATCCGGAGATCGGGGACGAAGCCGTGCAGGCGTCCGCAAAGCTTGTGGGACTTCATGAGACGATCATGAGTCTGGATCACGGATATGATACATTATGTAAACCGGAGATCTTCTCTCAGGGACAGTGGCAGCTCTTATCCATTGCCCGGGCTGTTGCCGGGGAGCCGAAGATCCTGCTTCTCGATGAGATTACGGCGAATCTGGACGCAGAGACGGAGGAGATGGTGCTCTGTGCGTTAAAGTATGCGTCGGAAGGACGCACGGTCATCTCGATCTCCCACCGTGTTTACAGGAGAAACGGGGCAGATCAAATCCGGTATCTGGCGATCGGAAGTTGATTGATATTTACAAATTTTCATAATAGGAATATAATAGGTCGAAGAAATCGAGGATTTTTATTCCGCTTGGAGCAAGGCTACGGCTGAGAGAAACGCTCTGCGAGGATGTGCAGGAATCCTGAGCCGGTTCGATAGGAGGTAAAAGATGTCAATTCTATTTGCGATCATATTCCTTGTCGTGATATTCAAATGTGTCGGTCTTGTGTTAGGAGTATGCGGAAAGCTTCTGGGCTCGGTGCTCAGCCTATTTGGATTTCTCTTATCCATCGCTGTCGGAGCTGTCTTGTTCGGTCTCTCCGCAGCGTTTGCGCTGGTGCTGTTATGCATCGCAGCCGGATGGCTGTTGATTAAACTGATATTTTAAGAAAGGTACGTCAGGATCGGACGATCGGAGCGCGAGACTCCGGGACGGTGATGCTGATCTGTAAAATCCGTGCAGGAGTCTTGACAAACCTGGAAAAATCCATTAAAATCCATGATATATGCATATCAGACAGGCATTGAAGAGGGAAAGTAGATGAATGGCGGCATCCCAGAGAGGAAGCAGGTGGTGAGAACTTCCATGTGCGCGTCGTTGAACCGGCCTCGGAGCTTTGTGCGAGAGATGTGGAAAATGCGGAAAACGGCAGCGGAATCAAGCGGCTGTGTCTGCAAAGACTACATTGTTAAGTACAGCGTAGATCCGGCGTTAACGGATATCAGAGGAGAGCTTTCCGGAAAGATGCGGAAGCTAATTTGGGTGGTAACGCCGGCTGTCGGTCCCTTAAGTGGGGACTGACAGCCTTTTTATTTCTGTGGGCAGAGAATTCTACGTTTATACGAGATCTCGATGTTGCTAAGTACCGGTGGTATGGTGCTTATCCGGCACTGCCCGAAACGGAGCAGGCGTCCTGATTCCTTAACTTTCATATGTATGCAATCTAAGAATTCATATAAAGGAGAAAAACAATGGCAAGAGACAAGAAACTTGTGGAATCCATCACTTCCATGGAAGATGATTTCGCGCAGTGGTACACAGACGTTGTAAAAAAGGCAGAGTTATGTGATTATGCGAGCGTAAAGGGCTGCATGGTCATCAAACCGGACGGATATGCGATCTGGGAGAACATCCAGCATGAACTGGACAAGCGCTTTAAAAAAGCAGGCGTAAAGAATGTTTACATGCCGTTATTCATCCCGGAGAGCTTACTTGATAAAGAGAAAGACCATGTAGAAGGTTTTGCACCGGAAGTTGCATGGGTAACACAGGGAGGTCTTGAGCCGCTTCAGGAGCGTCTCTGCGTCCGCCCGACATCCGAGACCCTGTTCTGCGATTTCTACCAGAAAGACATCCACTCCTACCGTGACCTTCCGAAGGTATACAACCAGTGGTGTTCCGTAGTAAGATGGGAGAAGACGACAAGACCGTTCCTCCGCTCCAGAGAGTTCTTATGGCAGGAAGGCCACACAGCACATGCGACAGCAGAGGAAGCTCAGGAGAGAACGATCCAGATGTTAAACCTCTATGCAGATTTCTGCGAGGATTTCCTTGCGATCCCGGTCGTTCGCGGACAGAAGACAGATAAAGAAAAATTCGCAGGTGCTGAGGCAACCTATACCATCGAGTCCTTAATGCATGACGGAAAGGCACTCCAGTCCGGAACCAGCCACAACTTCGGCGATGGTTTCGCAAAGGCTTTCGGCATCCAGTATTCCGATAAGGACAACCAGTTAAAATATGTTCACCAGACCTCCTGGGGTATGACGACCCGTATGATCGGTGCCATCATCATGGTACACGGTGATAACGAGGGCCTTGTTCTTCCGCCAAACGTAGCTCCGACTCAGGTCGTGATCGTTCCGATCCGCCAGCAGCAGGAGGGCGTTCTTGAGAAGGCAAGAGAGGTCGAGGAGGTTCTCTCCAACTTCCGCGTAAAAGTTGATGATTCTGATAAGAGCCCGGGCTGGAAGTTCTCCGAGTCCGAGATGAGAGGAATCCCGGTCCGTGTAGAACTTGGACCGAAGGATATCGAGGCAGGTCAGGCTGTATTAGTACGCCGTGACACCCACGAGAAGATCACCGTCGCTTTAAGCGAGATCGCAGAGAAGGTGGATGAGCTCTTAAAGACGATCCAGCATGACATGTACGAGCGTGCGAAAGCACACCGTGATGCCCACACCTATGATGCTCACAACATGGAAGAGATGAAGGATATCGCTGACAATAAGCCGGGCTTCATCCGCGCAATGTGGTGCGGCTGCCAGGAATGTGAGGATAAGTTAAAGGAGCAGGTTGGCGTGACCTCCAGATGTATGCCGTTCAAGCAGGAGAAGCTGGCTGAGACATGCGTATGCTGCGGCAAGCCGGCAACCAAGATGGTATACTGGGGCAAAGCATATTAATGAACCAATGGAACATCAGGGATCTGACGCTCGGAGGGCTGTTTACAGCCCTCATCGGCGTCGGAGCTTTTCTCAAGATCACGATTCCGGTGCAGCCGGTGCCCATGCACTTTACACTGCAGTTTTTCTTTGTGCTGCTTGCGGCGCTTTTGCTTGGATCAAAAAGGGCATTTGCCAGCGTGCTGACATATCTGGTGATCGGATTATGCGGGATACCGGTCTTCGCCACGGGCGGAGGTCCGGCGTATCTTTTGAAGCCCACATTTGGCTTCCTCATCGGCTTCGCAGTGGCAGCCTATGTGACGGGACGTGTGTTTGAGATCAGGAAGGATTCCTCCTTTTCATGGCTTTTATTTTCTGCATTCTTGGGACTTCTCGCGGATTATGGCTGCGGAATGGTCTATTTTTATGTGTGCAGCAATTTTGTTCTTGGTGTAAGCGTCGGATGGAAGCTCGTGTTGATCAACTGCTTTCTTCTGACGGTCAGTGAGGATTTTATTTTATGTGTTCTGGCAGCGGTGCTGGCAAAGCGGCTGATCCCGATTCTGAAAAATCTGGTAACTGTGCAGTAGGTCTGCGCGCTTACTGCGCTGACCGTAAGAAAACATAAGCCGGAAGGCAAAAATCCCATCGGCGTAGCCGATATGGAATGGATTTTTGCGTGTAACTGTGAGGGTACTGAACAGTTACAAAATCTGGATAAATAACGGTCAAGACATGCCGGTACACGCGCGAGATGGCCACAATCAAGAAATGGCCGGATCGATAAGCACAGCGAAATTATGTGCAAAATCATAAGGAGGTGACCGGGCCGGTGAGAATTGAGATGCCCTATGAGGCGGAATGGATCATTGATAATATACGAAGCCATGGATATGAGGCATTTATCGTAGGCGGCTGTGTCCGGGACGCTGTCCTTGGCAGGATCCCGGGGGACTGGGACATCACGACCTCCGCAAAGCCGGAGCAGGTGAAGGAAATTTTTGGAAAGACCGTGGATACCGGCTTAAAGCATGGAACCGTGACGATCATCAAGCACGGAAAAGGCTATGAGGTGACCACCTA